>CAFBLP010000064.1_pt1 | contig 18028 bp, 16 predicted proteins | sample 7268181 | NCBI WGS metagenome assembly CAFBLP01 (sample SAMEA6814034, study PRJEB35770) | freshwater metagenome | biome: Freshwater; feature: Freshwater reservoir; material: water | place: Czech Republic | collected 2017-05-23 | depth 30m m | reverse complement strand
GTTGTGATCGTGAGCGGCATGAGCGTGGTCGTGGGCCTCGTGATCATCGCCGTCGTGATCATGATCGTGATCGTGGCTGTGATCGTGGCCGAGGATGACATCGTTGTCGATGGCGGTGCCAGCGGGATCGACGATCTCGATGTGATGCAGCAACCAGTCGAGCGCCTTGCTCTTGCGCAGTTGCGCAGTGAGTTCGCTGACGGCATCGTTGCGCTCGTAGGCCTTGCGCACCTGTGCCGGCTTCTGGCGGACCTGCATCGCGATGCGCTCGTATTCGGTCTCGAGGTCGTCGTCGTTGACCGTGAGGTCCTCGGCAACGGCAATGGCCCGCAGTGCGAGATCGACCTTGACGGCCTTCTGCGACTGCACACGTAGGCCCTCGACGAAACTGTTGGCATCCTGGCCGGTGGCCGACAGCCACTGATCAATGGCGATTCCCTGACTCTGGAACTGCTCGACCGTGTTCTGCACGCGGGCCTGCAGGTCGCCCTGCACCATGGCCTCGGGCGGGTCGAGCTCGACGAGCTCGGCGAGCGACGACGTGGCCCGCTCGATGATCTGGCTCCGGGCCTGATTGAGTCGCGTCTCGCTGATGCGGTCGGCCAGGGCGCTGCGCCAACCGGCAACGGTGTCGTATTCGGCGATGTTGGCATCGACCCATTCGTCGTTGAGCTCGGGAAGGACCATCTCTTGCACCTTGGTGATGGTGACCGCAAAATCTGCAGGCTCCTCGGTGCCGTTGGGGGTGAGCGTGAACGACAACTCGTCGCCCGCCTTGGCACCCACGAGCTCGTCGTCAAAGCCGCCGGCCACCCAGCCCTTGCCGACCTCGTACAACCATTCCTCGGTGTTGAGCCCAACCACGGGCTCGCCCTCGCGGGTGCCCTGGAGATCGAGCGTGACCTGATCGCCGATGACAATCGGGCGATCGACATCAGCGAGGCTGCCCTGACGGCTGACTTCCTTCTTCACGGCTTCGTCGATGTCTTCATTGGCGGCCGTGATCGCAGGCACCTCGACCCGAAGGCCGCCGTAGCCGGGAATGGTGATCTCCGGGCGGATCTCGCACGTGGCGTCAAATGCAACAGGACCGGTTTCCTCGCCACCGGTGATCTCGACATCGGGTGTGGCGATGAGATCGACGTCGTGCTCGCGCACTGCCTGGGCAAGGTAGTTGGGGATGCCGTCGCGGAGCGCCTGCTCGCGCGCAGCGGCGATGCCGATACGTGCCTCAAGCACCTTGCGCGGCGCCTTGCCGGCCCGGAAGCCTGGCATACGCACCTCACGGGCGATCTTTTTGAATGCTGAGTCGATGTCGCGGTCGAATTCGGTTTCATCCACCGCAACCGACAGCTTGACTTTGTTCCCCTCGAGGGGTTCGAGCGTGCTTTTCACAGATCGCCAAGTGTATCGGCGCCGAAAGATGCAACGACTCCCCCTCTTCAGGCAGAATAGGAAGCGTGACGTTCTGGAAACCCCACGCCCTCGCCAAGCCACATGCCAATCAACTCGAGCTCCGTATGGGCGACCGTGTGACGGCCACCACCGATCTCCACCAGGTTCCTGCCGGCACGGCGGGCAAGGTCATCTTGGCCAACGGCTTCAACTGGCAGCGATATCGCGTGCTCTTCGCCAACGGCGAGGAACTGGGCGATCTCGACCGTCGCCACATCGCCCCAGCGGGCAAGACCGCCAAACGCCTCGAGAAGGCCGCCAAACGCCCCTGAGCGCGATCCGCCGGCGATGTTCGACCGGTTGATGTCCGTACCAACCAGCACCTGAGTTGATGGTGATCACCGCTCGTCGGAGCGGCGACCCTGGTTCATTTCGAGCCGGGCGGCGTACACGGCCACCTCGGTGCGACGGTGCATACCCATCTTTGCCAGCAGGTTCGAGACATAGTTCTTCACGGTCTTTTCGGCCAGGAACATCTGCTCGCCGATCTGGCGGTTGGTGAGTCCTTCACCGATGAGCTCCAAAAGGCGCCGTTCCTGCGGGCTCAGCCGACCGAGACGCTCGTCCTCGGGAACCGGGGACCGCAGCCGGGCCAGCACCTTGCCCGTCACCGCCGGGTCCAGCAGCGATTCGCCGCGCGACACCCGCAGCACAGCCGACACCAGTTCAGAACCGCGGATCTGCTTCAGCACGTACCCGGACGCTCCGGCCATGATGGCTTCGAACAGAGCGTCGTCGTCGCTGTACGACGTGAGCATCAGACAGCGGATGTGGGGGAACTCACTGCGGATCTCACGGCACACCTCGACGCCGTTGCCGTCAGGGACGCGCACGTCGAGTACGGCGACATCGGGTTGGCAGGCACCCACCCGGCCCAGCGTCTCTTGAGCGTTCGATGCCTCGCCGACCACTTCGATCTGGCCCGAGGTCTCCAGCAGCGCGCGCACGCCCTGTCGCACGACCTCATGATCATCGAGCAGAAATACACGCACCTTGCCATCCATCGCACCATTTGATCACGGCACGTGGGGTGCGACTAGGGACCTTGGTCATCTGATCGACCCGGCGTCCTTTGAGCTAGCGTTGCCAGATGGAGCCAATCGCGCTGACCGAGAAGTTGGCTCGCGCCGTCATCGAGCAGTCCCCCGACGGACTGGTGATCTGTGATCAACACGGCGTGATCACCTACGTCAACGACGAGCTCAGCTCGATGTCGGGGTACGGTGCCAACGAGTTGATCGGACAGCGGGTCGAAGTCCTCGTCCCGCTCGACGCCACAGCGCGGCATCCGGACCTGCGCGGCGAATTCCTGCAAACGAACGCCTCGCGCCCAATGGGTCCATCGGGCGATGTTCGCCTGAGGCACCGCGATGGCACCGAGTTGGCGGTAGCTGTCGCGTTGAGCACGATCCACGACGCCTCGGGCCGATCGGTCGTAGCGAGTGTTCGCGATATCTCCGAACGCATGGATCAGGAGCGACGCCTCCAGATCTCCAATGAGGCGCTTGCCCTGGCCGCCGAGCGCGAGCGCATCGCCCGCGACCTGCACGACACCGTATTACAGCACCTGTTCGCACTCGGCCTCGAGATGCAATCGCTCGAGATGATCGTCGACAACTCCTTGACCGCCCGCGTCACCTCGGCAGTCGATCAGATCGACCATGCGATCCGCGAGATCCGTACCACCGTGTTCACACTCGGTTCGGCGCAACGCCACGGCTCGTTCGGCCAAGAGATCCAAGACATCGTGCGCCAGGCAACGCGGGTGCTCGGTTTCTCACCCCGGCTGGTCATTGATGGCGCTGCCGAGTTGCTGGTGCCGTTGGCCGTGCGCGTCGAGTTGTTCGCTGCGCTACGCGAAGCCCTGGGCAACGTGGCCCGCCACGCTCACGCCACCGAGGCACTGGTGGAGATTCGCGTCGAGCAGGACCTGATGGTCACGGTTGACGACAATGGTGTGGGCATCGCCGACAACTCGCTGGGGAAGGGCAACGGCCTGGGCAACCTGGCAGCCCGAGCCACGGGACTCGGCGGCACGTTCGATATTCGCGCACGAGCGACCGGCGGGACGCGGCTCTCGTGGTGCGTCCCGGTCTAGGTCACGGGACTCGCCGGTTGTCGCCCGGGTCAGAACTTGGGACTTTAGTCCCACAGCCCTGAGGCTGCAGGCCCTTCGGGCCGCCCCATGCTGGGATCAGACTGGCCGCTATGAACAACGACGAACGATCTGTACTTGCTGTCGGCGGTTTCGGACTCGGGGTGGTGGCGCTCGCGTTTGCAGGTTTTGCCATTTCGCGTTCGGGGAACACCTCGACCGCAGCAGCGCCCGGTGCCCCAGCAGCGGTGTCGACCACCATCGACTTCACCCTCACCGAGTTCGCGATCACGCCGAACATGCTTGAGGTCCCGCCAGGGAACGTGACCATCCAGGTACACAACGGTGGCCTCGCCGTGCACAACCTGGCCATCGCTTCACGCAATCTCACAACACGCGACCTGCAGCCCGGCGAGACCCAGACGCTGGAACTCAAGAACGCCACCGTGGGCGATCTGCCCATTCAGTGCAACATCCCGGGCCACGCAGCGTCTGGCATGACCGGCATGATTCACGTCGTGGCCGGCGCCGGGGCCACCACCGACACCGCCGTCACGCCGACATCCATGTCGTACCAGCAAATGGACAAAGCGATGACCGAGCGGGCGCTGCGCTTCGTCAACGAACCGAAGAGCACCTTTGGCGGCACCCGCCTAGAGCCGATCATCCTCGCCGACGGCACCAAGGAGTTCGACCTCACCGCCAAGATCGTCGATTGGGAAGTCGAGCCAGGCAAGATCGTGAAGGCATGGACCTACAACGGCATGGTTCCCGGCCCGGAGATCAAGGTCAACGTCGGCGACAAGGTCAAGGTCGTCCTGAAGAATGAGCTTCCGGAATCGACCGACATTCACTTCCACGGCATCCGCGTGCCCAACGCGATGGATGGCGTCGATCCGTTCACCCAGGATCCGGTGGAGCCGGGCAAGTCGTTCACCTACGAGTTCACCGCGCTCGAGGCATCGGTGGGCATGTACCACTCGCACCACGACGCGCAGCAGCAGATCCCCAACGGTCTGGCCGGCGCCTTCTTGATCGGCGACATGCCCATCCCCGCTTCACTGGCCTCGAAGGGCATCACCAAGGTCGACCAGTACGTGAACATGATGCTCAACGACGCCGGCACCATCGGACTTGCGCTCAACGGCAAGAGCTTCCCCGCCACCGAGCCATACACCGCCAAGGTCGGTGAGACCATGCAGGTCACCTACTTCAACGAAGGCCTCATGGCCCACCCGATGCACATGCATCAGCCGGTGGGTTGGGTCATTGCCAAAGATGGCGTACCCCTGGCCGAGCCGATGGCCGAGGACACCATTCTTGTCGCCCCAGGCGAGCGGTACACGGTGCTGTACCACTTCGTTGATCCAGGCGTGTGGGCGTGGCACTGCCACATCCTCAACCATGCCGAGGGCCCGCAGGGCATGTTCGGAATGGTGACGGCGGTCATCGTCAAATAGATCGTTGATCCCGGGCGGCTGCGATCGCGCCGACCACACGAAGGCTTCGCATGCGGCCGGTCTGCTCTGGCAGGCTGGCCGCATGACGTTTTCCTCACTGCGCCACCGCTTTCCCGGAGTCCGCGATGGCTGGGCCCGCTTCGATGGACCTGCTGGCACCCAGATGGTCGATGTGGCCATCCAGGCCACCACGGAGTGGATGTCCAGCGGGCTGAACGCTGCCGCGGGCGGACCGTTCGATGCCGCCGAGGCGTGTGCTGCCCTGCTCGAACGGACTCGCGCCACCGTGGGTCAACTGCTGGGTGCCGATCCCACGGGCATCAGCTTCGGGGCGAACATGACCACCATCACGTTTGCGCTCACCCGGGCCATCGCCGCCACGCTGCGGCCCGGTGATCGCATCGTGGGCACCAAGTTGGACCACGACGCCAATGTCACGCCGTGGCGCCTGGCCTGCCAGCAGGCCGGCGCCGAACACGTGCTGGCGCCCTTCGATCCCGTGACCGGCACCTTGCCCGTCCAGAACGTGATCGATCTCATCGACGAACGCACGAAATGGGTTGCGCTCGCCGGTGCCTCGAATCTCCTGGGCACCGTGCCCGACCACGCACCGATCATCGAGGCCGCCCACGCTGTCGGCGCACGCGTCTACATCGACGCGGTTGCGTGGGCGCCGCACAAAGCGATCGACATCGCCGCACTGGGCTGCGACGCGCTGGTGACCTCGCCCTACAAGTGGTACGGGCCGCACACCGGCGTGCTGTACATGCAACCCGAACTCCTCGACTCGCTGCCCCTGTTCCACGTGCGACCCGCAGCACCATCGGGCCCGCGCCGCGCCGAGAATGGCATGCCCAACTTCGAGGGCATCGCCGGCATCGATGCTGCAGCCAGGTTCCTGCTGGAGGAAGGTCTACCCCAGATCGAGGCGTACGAGGACAGCGTGTTCGAGCCGTTGCTCAGCGGCCTGCAATCGATCAACGGCGTTTGCGTGTGGGGCCCAGCAGGCATGCAGGGCCGCACGCCGACAGCCGCATTCACCATTGCCGGCATCTCCCCCGCCGACGCGTCAGTAGCCCTCGCCGCCGAGAAGATCGCTGTATGGGACGGCCACAACTATGCGCTCGACGTGGTCGATCAGTTGGGTTTGACGGAGTCGGGCGGCGTCATCCGCGCCGGTATCGCCCGCTACATCGAACACGCCGATGTCCAGCGACTCCTCGTCGCTGTCGAGCGCTTGGCCGCCACCGGCCGATAAGGTTGAGGCGTTACGGAATGTGGCGCAGCTTGGTAGCGCACCTGCTTTGGGAGCAGGGGGTCGGAGGTTCAAATCCTCTCATTCCGACCAATATCACCCCTGGCTGCGTCGTGTCGCAGAGCGGCCGACGCTGCTGAACTCAGCGAACGGTGAAGCGCTTCTTCGATGTCGCGGTACCACCGGGCGTCGTGACGGTGATCTTGCCGCTCGTTGCACCCGAGGGTACGACGACGGTGATCTTGGTGGATGACACCACGGTGAAAGCCGCGGCTGCCACACCGTTGAACTTCACTGCGCTCGCACCGCTGAACCCACTGCCGGCGATGGTGACCAGCGCTCCGGCCGCACCCGACAATGGGGTGAAACTGGAGATCACGGGCACGGGAATCGTGACGGTGAACTGGCCGGTGCTGATGGCGATACCACCGGCGGTGGTCACGCTCAACGCCCCCTTGGACGCTCCGGCTGGCACGATCGCAGTGATCCTGGTAGCTGACGTCACCGTGAACACCGTGGCCGCGGTGCCGTTGAACCTCACCTCGGTGGCGCCGGTGAAGTTGGTGCCGGTGATCGTCACCGAGGTACCAACGGGACCCGACGTCGGGCTGAACCGGGTGATCGTGGGCGCCGGCACCACCGTGAACCTCATCGAACTGGTCGCGGTTCCCCCCGGCGTGGTGACACTGACCGTGCCCGTAGTGGCGCCGGTGGGCACGGTGGCAGAGATCGACGTGGCCGAGAGCACGGTGAACGCCGTAGCCGCCTTGCCGTTGAACTTCACTGCGGTAGCACCGATGAAACCCGACCCGTTGATGGTCACCGACGTTCCCACCCCACCCAGGAGCGGGTTGAGGGAGACGATCGTGGGCAACGGGAACACGACGTTGATGGCCCGCGTGGCCATCGTGGCTCCACCGTCGTCGTCGGTGGCGGTCACGCTGACGGTGAACGGTCCCGACTGGATATACGTGTGGCTGGACGTGCACTCACCCGAGGCGACCGTGCCGGTGTTCGAGCCACCGTCGCCCCAGGTGACGCTGCACGTCAGTGAGTCGTTGCTGCCCACATCGCCAACCGTTGCCGACATCGCCATACTCGAGTTCGCCAGAACGGTCGCGTTCGGGGCGGGCGCGGTGACGACGTTCGTGGGGACAACATTGTCGATCGTCAACGCGCCGTCGTCGCTGACCAGGGCCTGACCGTCGTCGACAGAGAGGGTCGCGGTGAAGTTGGCGTTGTCATTGCACGTGACCGTGGTGCTGAGCGCCGCAGGGTCGGCGACGACACAGGCGGTACCGGCCTTGTCGCCAGAGATGGGCACGATCGTCCACTCGGTGGTGAGCGGATCGCTGTCAGCATCGCTGGCGGATCCGGCGAGGGCGACAGGGGTACCTTCGGTCCCGGTATATGGCCCACCCGCTCCGGCCGTCGGCGGAGTATTGGGTACTACGGCGGGTATGACGTCCGCCAGAATGGCACCCGCAGCGCTATCGCCAGCGTCGTCGGTACCGGTGACGGACACGACCTGCGATCCGGTGCCGCTGTAGGTGTGCGAGCCGGTACACGTGCCGCCCGACATCGCGCCGGATTCGCTCACACCGTCACCCCACGAGATCTCGCAGCTGACCACGTCGTTGATACCCGGATCGGTGATGGTGGCCGAGAGGTCCACTGGTGTTGCGATGTCGAGCTGTGCCCCAGCGGCAGGGGTGTCGATCGTGACCGAGGGCGGCGCGTTGTGCACGAAGAAGTCGACGTCTGTGTCGTACGACGAGCCGCCCTCGCTGTCCCAACCATCGACGCGGGCCACGTACTCGCCCTCATTCGGACAGATGGCAGTGGCCACGGCGATGGAGCCATCCGGGTTCATGGCCGTCGGAACCGACGGCGTGATGTCACACGTACCGGTGGTGCCGTTGATGCCATGCACGGTCCAAGAGGTGCTGACCGTATCGGGGCTGGCGGTCCAGCCGAGCGCCGCAGCGTCCAGCTGGATGGGCGTACCCTCGTTACCGGTGAACGGCGGCGCACTATTCGATGCGCCGATGCCGCCCGAACCGGTCGGCGGCGGGGTGACGGTCGAGGTGCAACTCGGGTCGTTCATATCGACGAGCGTGTCGTCGTCGTTGTCGACGCCGTCATTGCACGATTCAGGCTTTGTCGTGCTGAGGCTGCCTGCCTTGATCATGACGACCGAGTCGAGGATCTGATCGCTGGTGTCGGCGATGGCCAGCTTCATGTGGTTGGTCTGACCGGCGTTGACGGGGGCCGAGCAGATCAGCTCGACGCTCAAGCCGTCGGATTCGATGTTGATCGGATTCGCCGGGGGCGACGAGAACGAGTTGTCTCGGAACAGGTTCGGGTTCACGACGCTGTTGATCGTGTCGATGCTGACGGCGGCACCGCCCGAGATGGTGGCGCAGTTGGTGCCGTTGACGTAGAACGCAAACACATCGTTGAACAGGTTCACCCATTCGAGGTACTCGTCCGAGCCGAATGTGTAGGTGAAGTACACCTGGCTCGCGCTTGGCACGAAATCAAACTCCAACGAGGCCGCGTCGAACGTGACCGGGTTCACGGTCTGGGTGTTCTGAATCAGGGCATTCAGGTCAGCGTCGGCCGGGCCGGCCATGTCGCCGGTGATGCCGTCTGACTTGTTCGGACCCACGACATCGGCGATGTTGCCGCTGGACAGGATGATGCCGTCGTTGAACGAAACCACGGCTGGGTCGACCACGTGGATGGCGCCCGCTTGAGCGAGAGCGCCCGAGTACGTCACGTTCGACACGGTGACGCCACCGCCCACCAAGGCGGCAGCCAGGGCTGTCGGGCTGATCCCGACGGCGCTGAGATCGGTCGTGGTGATTCCATTGCCGACCAGAGCCGCCGCCGCCGCCGCTGCTGGCGCAGTTGCGGGGGGAAGTACCACCATCCCAAGGGCGGTGGCGGCGATCACCGCCACTGCTGACGAGAGCCTTCGTGGGGTTCGGCCTTCATGCCTTGCGGTCATGATTCTCCCTTCGGGCTCACGATTTGAGCCGATGCGCTCCACGCATCGTAAGGAGATTGGACTCTGCGGGATTAGGGGCCAAAGTCCCGACAACGCCGGCTGTCCAGCGACAGATGTCACATGGCTGCTGTTCCGCAACCACGTCCTGCACGGCAGCTACTCGTCATCGTGTTCGCCATGGGCCGGCACACTCGGAGGGGTCAGCGGGACGTACACCGGGGCGCGATCATGCACAGCTCACATGTCCGACGCCCAAGCAGCAGCCAGCGTCAGGCCGGCCGGAGCACCTTGGTGTACACCTTGCGGATGGTCTCCTCGATGATCCAGTAGCCCACGAAGCCCTCAGGCGTGAGCAGCACCGAACCGGCCTGCAACGTGAAGATATGACCGTTGGTGGCGTGCATGGTGGCACGGCCGGACAGGATCATCATCACCTCGTCGTAGCCGTCACGTGAGATACCGAAGCTGCCGGGCGTGCATTCCCACACGCCGGTCTCCAGACCGTTGTGCTCCCACATGATGTGCAGCGAGTCCTTTGGCTCACCCGCACGCGGGTTGGCCCTGGGGTTCGGCGTGCCGAGGTCGAGCGTGTACGCGTTCGACAGGAATGCCGGCGGCGCCGACTCGCCTGCGCGGGTGTCGATGACATACATCTCGCGCGAGGCCTGGTGCACCGTGGTGGTGGACGCCCAGTTGCGGGGCTTCACCCACGAGCTTCCCGGCACCACATCGAACGCGCCACCGTCATGCGCAACGCTGTAGCGCCCGGCTGCGCTGAAGATCATTTCGTCGACACCAGCACCGCTGTCGCTGTATGTACCCGGCGCACGCTCGCGCACGCCGATGCGCGCCACGCCGTCATCGAGGAACGACCACTCGCCGATGGAGCCGACGGTTGCGTTTGCGGGAGCGGTGAGGATGTCAGGCACGTACATGTTCCCCAGTCTGGCGGGCGCGCCGGGGCTACGTCGCAATCGGCCGATCAGCGGACGGCGAGCGCCACCCGCAGTGCAGTTTCGAATCCGCTGACATCGCCGGCCAACGACTCGAGTGCATCACCACCCAGCAGGATCACGTCTCCCCCTGCGGCGTGACCCACCACGCATGGCAGCTTCCCGGCCGTCAGTTGCCCGAGCGCCAGCGACAGCTGATCTCGGTGCAGGTACTCGATTGGTAAACCGAACTGGTCGGCGCATGCCGTGAACGACCGGCGCCTGCCGAACTTGTGGTGGGTGATGTCGCACAGGGCGCAATGCGCAACGCCGATCCACGATCCGAGCCAGTACTTCAGCTCGCCCACCAGCGAGCCATCGGCGTCATAGATGAAGGTGAGGCGTTCAATGGACATGGTGGCTGACTGTAGACACCGCTAGCCTGTCGGGACACGCGGGTGTAGCTCAATGGTAGAGTTCCAGCCTTCCAAGCTGGCCATGCGGGTTCGATTCCCGTCACCCGCTCCAGAGATCGTGCCAGCTCACGGCCTATTTACCCTGTCCTTTTAGGGTCCGATGGCAGTGCTCGCGCCCCGTTCGCGCCCCAGTCGCGCCCCAGTTGAGCGGTCGTCAATGGTGGCGAATGGTGCCCACGGGTGCTCGAATCCGAGGATCCGAGCTGGTCACATTCGTATCGCCGCTGGTCACCGGGGTTGACCGAATCGGCGACCTGTACGCCGAGTTCGAGCGACAGATCCACCACCGCGACAACCTCGACTTCAATATCACCGCCGTACTCGAACACGTCGGACTCAAACCAGGATTCGCCGACGCTCTCGACGGCGCTGGGTTTCGTCGATCATTGGACTGCGTCGATTGGATTGGCCACGTGAAGGCCGGACGCGCTAGCTGCCATGCACAAGCGGCGGTCCGCGCTGCTGAACACGTCAGCTCCGACGAGCTGCGCGGCGGCGAGATGGACGGCGTCGTAACCACGCAGATGACGCGAAGCAGCGAGGTCACCGGCCAGACGCATCAGGACCTCATCGATCTCCACAACCGACAATTGTGACCAAAGAACATCGAGCCCGATCACTGCCTTGCCAAGCACGGCGGCGGAGATCCGTCCCTGTCGACGCGCAGCAGCCAGGGCTGCCCGAGCCTCGACGTGGCCAATCCTCACCGCAACGAGGACGTCTGGTTCATCCCAGATCCGTCCAGCCTCCGTGGTGCCGACCTCATCGATGAGCAGTTTGATCAGGGTGGAAGTGTCGACGTAGGTGATCATCCGCGCTGCTCAGCCACCAAGTCGCTCACCGGTCCGTCTGATACAAGCGGCACGGGGCGTTGACGCACTTTCGATGTCGGCACACGAACGAGACCGGCCTCGATCAACGCTCCGAGCTTGTCCCTCGGGACAACATCGATGCCACTCAGGCGCGCGATCGGACGGCCGCGGTCGGTCACGACGACTTCGATGCCGGCCTCGACCTGACCGAGGTAGCGACTCAGGTTGTTCTTCAGGTCGCGAACCCCGACTTCAATTCGCGTTGAGGTAGCTACTTTCATAGCCATCAGAGTAGCTACTTACGGCAGTGTTGTCACCCGCCAACACCACATCAGCGATCGGCTCCCCGTTCGCGCCCCAGTCGCGCCCCAGTTGGTGGTCGTCACTGGCGGTGAGCGGTGTCCAGCGGGTGCTCAAATCCGGCCATTGAGCTGGACATTTTCGTATTGTCGCTGGTCACGGGGTTGGGTGGGGCCAAACTTCCAAGCTGGCCTTGCGGGTTCGATTCCCGTCACCCGCTCCACGTATCATGTCGGTTCACCGCATATGTGTTGCTGCTCCCCGGCGGCGGGAGGACCAAACTGATGAGCGGCACAACGCGTCGACAGCTGATCATCTCCGGCGGATGGGCGCATCCCTTCGAGCGCACGACCCCGTTCCTCGCCGACGTGTTGCGCCCAGCCGGATTCGAGTCCGTCATCGCCGACGACCTCGACGAGGCAGCCGCTGCGCTCGCTGACGGCCAGTTCGATCTCATCACCGTCTACGCATGCTGGTTCGGCATGTCAGACAAGCGCTACGACGCTGTGCGGTCCGAATGGGCGCGTACATCGTCGGCTGAACTCCGTGATGGCATTGCAGCACACCTCGACGCCGGACGCGGCGTCCTCGCGCTGCATACTGCGCCGATCTGCTTCGACGATTGGGACAAGTGGCCCGGCATCGTCGGCGGCGGCTGGAACTGGCAACGGTCCTGGCACCCGCAACCCGCGGAGATGTCCGTCGAGCCCGACGGCGACCACCCGATTGTCCATGGCATCCACCCGTTCAATGTGGTCGACGAGCGTTACACCGACCTCGATGTCTCGCCCGACGTCGATGTCATTGCCTGGACCGTCGCCGACGATCGGCAGGCAGCGATCTGGACACACAGTGTTGGCGCTGCTCGAGTCGTGTATGACTCGCTCGGGCACGACGAACGGTCGCTCGGGCACACCGATCATGTGACCGTGCTGCGCCGCTGCGCGCTCTGGGCGGCGGGCGCCACCGACGCCGAGGTCACCGCCTCGCGGTGACGAATTATTCCCACCGAGCAGGAGAAATATGTCGCCCGACGCTGTCACCCTGGAGCACCGTGTTGCCCGCATCGAAGCGCGCAATGCCATCATCGATCTACTGACCGAGTACACGATCCTGGTCGATCACTACGACATCGACGGCGTGGCGGCGCTGTTCACCCCCGACTGTGTCACCGACTACGGCCCGGGTCGCGGTGGCCTGGTGATCGGACGCGACAATGTCCGCAACCGCATTCGCCGCGGACAATCAGAGTTCCGGTTGACCCATCATCAGCATGGTCAGATGAAGATCACCATCGCCGATGGGGGCACAGCAGAAGCACTCAGCTACCTCACCGCGTGGCACGAGCGCTGGGATGGATCACGCGAGCGGGTGTTCGTGCGCTACCTCGACCGGCTGACCGAGACTGACGACGGCTGGCGCATTGCCGAACGCAAGGTCGTCGCATCCGGCGTCGAGGGCTTCGACGGTGTCGAGTGGGTGTGGGTCGAGCGGCAGTTGCCGCCCGACCACGCAACCACTTAGCAGACGGCATCCGCCACAGCGCTCGCAACGACGCGAAGACGTTCGACGTCATAGGGCGCCTTGAGATAGAGAATGACATGGTTGCATCCAGCAGCGGCCAGCTCGCGCGCCGTTGCAGCGGCCGAGACCGGCTCAAGCGGCTCGAACAGGTGCACCGACACCTCGATCTCGGCCGGGTCGCGACCGACATCTGCGCAGTGCTGGTGCAGGATCTCCAGCTTCGCCTTCAGCTCATCACCGGTACGACCCGGGAAGTTCCACTGGTCGGCATACTTCGCCGCAATCAGGAGTGTGCGCTTTTCTCCACCACCGCCGATCACCAACGGTGGCCGCGGCTTCTGGATGGGCTTGGGCTCACAGAACGCATCCGTGAGTTGGTAGTGCACACCGGCGAAGTTCGACACGGGCTTGGTGAGCAGGGAGTCGATGACCTGACAGGCCTCGTCCAAGGCGTCCATCCGCTTGCCCAGTGGTGGGAAGTTCATTCCATATGCCTCGTGCTCGGCAGCGTTCCACGCTGCGCCGAGCCCGATCTCCAAGCGACCCTTCGACACCACATCGATCGTGGCGCACATCTTCGCCAACAGCGCCGGATGACGGTAGGTGTTACCCGACACCATCAATCCAAGGCGGAGCCGATTCGTGACGCCGGCAAGGTAGGCGAGCGCCGTCCAACCTTCAAAGCATGGCCCGGCGGGGTCATCCGTCATGATCGGGTAAAAGTGGTCGAAGAGCCACCCACCGTCGAGTTCGGGGATCTCGTCGGCGGCCCGCCAGATTGCTTCGATCGGCGCCCACTCCGAATCCTGCGGCATTGTCTTGAACGTGATCCTCACGATGGTTCCCCCTGCTCGTTGCCCGTGCTCGTTGCCCGTGCTCGTTGTCCGTGCTGAGGCCTCAATATAGCAGTGCGTCGTCAGCTGTCTAGCTACGACAACCACGGCCCTGTTATGCTGCGCGCTGATCGCTCGGCAGGGACCGGACGCGTGAAGGATGGGGATCCACAGATGAATGAACGAGTCACTCGCGAGACCAACCCGTTGTTGGGAAGCAAGAACAAGCTCAAGCTCGGGGTGTTCGGCGTCAACGTGAGCAGTGGCTGCACGATGACCGATCTTCCGAACACACTCAAGGCTGAATGGTCAGAGTCGGTCGCCATTGCGCAGGCTGCTGAGAGGGCCGGGATCGAAGCAATCATTCCTGTCGCCCGCTGGAAGGGAATGGGCGGAAAGGTCAACTTCAACCACCGCAACTTCGACCCATTCACATGGGCTGCCGGGCTGTCGGCCGTCACGTCCAAGATCGGTATCTTCGCCACGTTCCACGTACCAACGGTGCACCCGGTCCGCGCCGCCAAGGAAGTTGCCACCATCGATCACATCTCAGGTGGTCGGTTCTGCCTCAACCTCGTTGCCGGCTGGAACGACAAGGAAATCGCCATGTTCGGAGCCGAGCAGCTCCCGCACGACGAGCGTTACGAGCTCGCCGACGAGTGGATCACCCTCTGCAAGGAGCTGTGGACCCGCGATCAGGAGTTCGACTTCGACGGCGAGTACTTCAAGGTGCCCGGCGCATACTCGGCGCCGCAACCGCTGCAGAGCCAGTACCCAGTACTGATGAGCGCAGGCAACAGCGAGCGCGGCCAGCACTTCGCGGCGAAGCACACCGACCTCAACTTCGTGGTCGCACCCGACATCCCCACGGCTGGCGAGATCGCCAAGAACGTCAAGGCGCTCGCCCGCGACACGTACGGCCGTGACATCCAGGTCTTCGGTCAGGGCTACATCGTGTGCCGCGACACCGAAGAAGAAGCCATTGCCTACCGTGATCACTACGTGAACGAAATGGGCGATTGGGAAGGCGTGGGCAACCTGCTCGACGTGCTCGTGCCCAACTCACAGAGTGCGCTCGGCGACGGCTGGCGCGGCATGGCCTCCAACCTCATCGCCGGCTACGGCGCATTGCCGCTCGTGGGTACTCCTGAGCAAGTGGTGGCCGGTATGCAGGCCTTCTCCGATGCCGGCCTCGACGGCATCAGCATCAGCTGGGTCGATTACCTCGGTGGCGTCGAGCAGTACGACAAAGTCCTGCGCCCGATGCTCATCGATGCAGGCCTGCGCGAGTCGTAACAATCCGCTGCTCGGCCAGGCCGGCTACGAGGTGTAGCCGGCCTGGGCGAGCGAACGCTACGAGGTGTAGCCGGCCTGCGCCAACGCGCGAACGGTCAGCACCCGGGCGAGGTGCTCGCGGTACTCACGCGTTGCGTTGGCATCGTTCCATGCCTCGGTGCCCTCGACAACGGCGTCCGCAATCACCGATGTCGGTGAGCCAGCCGCGAGCGCTGCGCTGGCCGCTGTTGCCAGATGTGGCGTCGAGCCCATGTTGACCAGGGCGATGCCCGGGTTCTGCCCGAGTTGCACGGCCACGGCAACGATTGCGTAGTCCATGGCCCGGCGGTTGAACTTCTGGTACGCCCAGCCATCACCGGTGCGCTTCGGGAAGCGAACTTCGGTGAGCAGTTCACCATCGCCGACAGCGGTCTCGAGGAAGTTGACGAAGAACTCCGCCGCAGGTACGACGCGGGTACCAGCGGCTCCGGTGATGACCATTGAGGCGCCGAGCGCAAGCGCAGCCGCCGGAAGGTCGGCTGCCGGGTCTCCGTGCACCAGCGAGCCACCGAGCGTGCCGCGGTTACGCACCTGCGGGTCGCCGACGTGGCCAGCGACGTGGGCCAGCAGGCCGAGGTGCTCGGCGAGCAACGCCGAACCCTCTACTTCGCGATGCCGGGTGAGTGCCCCCACCGCGACGTGGTCGCCGCGGTCTTCGATATAGGACAGTTCAGCAATGCGGGCGATGTCGATCAGTACAGCCGAGGAGACGAGTCGCAGTTTCATCATCGGCACCAACGAGTGGCCACCGGCGAGGAACTTCGCATCATCGTGTTCTGCGAACAGTGCGAGAGCATGCTCGACAGATGTTGCCTCGACGTAGTCAAACGAAACTGGGATCACGATCCTGCCCCCTGCATGCTGGGTGCCGACGAAACGGCATCGGAAGACTCAGGAACGACGCCATCGGGGTGCTCCGCAGCCCAACGAACCGAGTTCACGATCATCTGGTAGCCGGTGCAACGGCACAGGTTGCCCTCGAGCGCATGACGGATCTCGTGCTCTGTCGGATCGGGGTTCTCGCTGAGCAACGCCGTGCACGCCATGATCATGCCCGGCGTGCAGTAACCGCACTGCAGCCCGTGCTCTTGATGGAAGCCCTGCTGCACCGCGCTGAACGGCTCACCCGGGGCTGCAAGGCCTTCGATCGTGGTGATCTCGCACCCACGTGCCTGCACGGCCAGAACTGTGCACGACTTCACCGCTGCGCCGTCGAGGATGACGGTGCATGCCCCGCAGTTCGAGGTGTCGCAACCGACGTGCGTTCCCGTGAGGCGCAAGACGTCGCGTAGATAATGCACGAGCAGAACCCGCGGCTCCACTTCGTGTGTGCGGGGCTCACCATTGACTGTGACGGAAACTGGCACGGTACTCATTTGGCCTCCTCGAGGACTTTCCACACCGCGAGCGGCGTAACCGGCATGTCGAGATGCTGCACACCGAGGTGGCTGAGTGCATCGACGACTGCATTGACAACTGCTGGTGGCGTTCCGACCGAACCCGACTCACCGATCCCCTTGGCACCGAGACCATTGTTGGGCGTCGGCGTGTTGACCCGGCCGTCGGTGTACGACGGGAGCTCGGTTGCAGCGGGGATGAGATAGTCCATCAGCGTGCTGTTCTGGGGAAGACCGTTCTCGTCGTAGCTGATGCCTTCGTACAGCGCCTGGGCGATGCCCTGGGCGACGCCGCCGTGGACCTGACCCTCGGCAAGCAGCGGGTTGATCACCGTGCCGCAGTCGTCGACGAGGTACATGCCCGTGATCTCGATCTCACCGGTGCCACGGTCGATCTCGACCGTGCAGCAGTACGCACCCGAGGGGAAGCTGAAGTTGGGAACCTGTTGGAACACGGTGATGTCCAGCGATCCGGGTTCGGAGTCGGTGGGAATCTCCAACGGCCGGAAGCTCTTCCAGGCCACCTCGCTCCACGGCACGCTGTGGCTGGGAGTGCCGTTGACGGCGAAGCCATCTCCCTCGAGCACGATGTCGGCCGGGTCGGCCTCCAGGATGTGTGCAGCGATCACCTTTGCGCGCTCGACCACGCGCAGGCTTGCGGTCCTGACACCCTCACCACCAACTGCGGTGGCTCGTGAGCCCATGGTTCCGATGCCTTGCGGCACCGTGGCAGTGTCTCCGTGACGGACGCTGATCTTGTCAAACGGGATACCCAGCTCGCCTGCCGCGATTTGGGCGAACGTGGTGACGGTGCCCTGACCGTGTGGCGATGCACCGGTGTAGATGATGGCGCTGCCGTCGGGCTGCACGCGGATCTGCACCGACTCCCATGACCCCAGATGCCCGAAGCCCTCGAGCGACCCGGGAGGGCCGAACGCTGCGATCTCCAACCAACTGGAAAAACCGATGCCGATGAGCTTTTCGTCGGCGGTGCTCCGTCGACGGGCCTGCTCGGCCTTCAGTGCGTCGTAGTCGAACAAGGTGAGCAACTCGGTCATTGCCCCTGCGAAGTTACCGCTGTCATACACAGCCAACGGAGAATGCGTTGCGTAGGGGAACTCGTCGGCGGGAATGAAGTTGC
>CAFBLP010000063.1_pt1 | contig 18077 bp, 13 predicted proteins | sample 7268181 | NCBI WGS metagenome assembly CAFBLP01 (sample SAMEA6814034, study PRJEB35770) | freshwater metagenome | biome: Freshwater; feature: Freshwater reservoir; material: water | place: Czech Republic | collected 2017-05-23 | depth 30m m | reverse complement strand
CATCCCAAGGGCCAGCGACGAAGGATCATCTACTGAAAGTGCGTGTCATTCCACTGAAATTCGCGTGTCACTCCACTGAAATCAGTGTGTCATTTCCACTGAAATCTCGGAGTCACTTGTCATCAGCTGCAGCCGCTGGTGCTGCCACAGCTGGGGCAGGCGTGGCATGAGCCGGCCCGCACCATCTGCACGCCGCACTGCATGCACATCGGGGCGTCGGACTGACGTACCCGGGGCACTCCCGCCGTTGGCGTGTTGTCGCTCTTGGGTGCTTCGGGGGCGAGACCGAGTTCCATCTGCGTGGCGAGGTCGCCGGCCGAGGGGATGCTCTTGGGATCGCTCACGATGTCGCTGCCCGTACGGGTCTCGATCGCGCTCTCGTACACGCCGGGCAGCGTGGGCTGCAGGCGCTCGTCGACCGAGAAGATGCCCAGCTCGGAGCGCTCGTCGTAGGTGAGATATTCCAGGCCGAGGCGACGGAACAGGTAGTCCATGATCGACGAAGCGAAGCGAATGTCGGGGTCGTCGGTCATGCCGGCGGGCTCGAAGCGCATGTTCGTGAAAGCCTCGACGAAGGCACGCAGCGGCACGCCGTACTGCAAGCCGTAGCTGATGCTCTTGGCGAAGGCGTCCATGATGCCGCTGAGCGTGGAGCCCTGCTTCGACACGGTGAGGAAGATCTCGCCGGGCTGACCATTGGGGTATTCGCCAATGGTGGCAAAGCCCTTGCAGTCGGCGACACGGAACTCGAACGTGCGGCCACGACGGCTGCGGGGCAGCTTCTGGCGGACCGGGCGATGCTCGATCCGTTCGACGATGCGCTCGATGGTCTGGGTGGCCGCTGCAGCTGCGGGATCAGCAGTGCCGCCGCTGAACATGCCGTCGGCGCCGATGGTGGCGTCGCCCTTCTTACCGGTGGACAGGGGCTGGGCGACCTTGCAGTTGTCGCGGTAGATGGCCACGGCCTTCAGCCCGAGCTGCCACGACAGCAGGTGCAGCGCCTCGATGTCTTCGATGCTGGCGTCCTCGGGCATGTTCACGGTCTTGGAGATGGCCCCCGACAGGAACGGTTGGGTGGCGCCCATCATGCGCACATGACCCTCGTAGTGGATGGTGTTGTCACCCATGCTGCAGGCGAACACTGCGATGTGCTCGGAGGAAATGTGCGGTGCGCCGAGGATGCTCTTTTCGACATCGATGTAGGCGGCGATCTCGTCGATCTGCTGGGGTGTGTAGCCCAGCTTGCGCAGCGCACGCGGAATGGTCTGGTTGATGATGCTCATGTTGCCGCCGCCGACGAGCTTCTTCATCTTGACTAGGCCGAGGTCGGGCTCGATGCCGGTGGTGTCGCAGTCCATCATCAATCCGATGGTGCCCGTGGGGGCCAGCACGCTGGCCTGACTGTTGCGCACGCCGTATTCCTCGCCGTCGCGAACCGCTGTTTCCCAGGCGGCCTGACCGGCGGCCACGAGTTCGCCCGGCACAGCGCCGACAGCTTCGATCTCGTAGCTGGCGTCGCGGTGCATGCGCAACACGTTGAGCATGTGCACCTCGTTGTCGGCAAATCCGGCAAAGGGACCCATCCGACTGGCGGTGCGGGCACTGGTGGCGTAGGCGTGGCCGGTCATGAGCGAGGTGAGCGACGCCGCCCACGCACGACCCTCGGGCGAGTCGTAGGGCAGGCCAAGCGCCATCAACAGTGCGCCGAGGTTGGCGTAGCCGATGCCCAACTGGCGGAACTGGCGGCTGGTCTCGCCGATGGACGGCGTGGGGTAATCGGCGCGGCCGACCAGAATCTCCTGGGCGGTGAAGATGGCCTCGATGGTGTGCTTGTAGGCATCGGTGTCGAAGGTGCCCTCTTCGTCGAGGTACTTCAACAGGTTGATCGACGCCAGGTTGCAGGCCGAGTTGTCGAGGTGCATGTACTCACTGCACGGGTTCGAGCCGTTGATGCGACCCGTTGCGTGTGCGGTGTGCCACTTGTTGATGGTGGTGTCGAATTGCAGTCCAGGATCGGCGCACTCCCACGACGCGGTGGCAATCTGACGCCACAGATCGCGTGCACGCACGGTCTTGATGACGCGGCCATCGATGACCGCCACCATGTTCCAGTCGGCGTCCTCGACGACGGCCTGCATGAAGTCGTCAGTGACGCGCACCGAGTTGTTGGCGTTCTGGTACTGAACGCTGAACGAATCAGCACCATCGAGATCCATGTCGAAACCGGCGTCGCGAAGCACGCGGGCCTTGGCTTCTTCCTTGCTCTTGCACCAGATGAACTCTTCGACGTCGGGGTGATCGATGTTGAGGATGACCATCTTGGCTGCGCGGCGTGTCTTGCCACCGCTTTTGATCGTGCCTGCCGATGCGTCGGCGCCGCGCATGAAGCTGACCGGCCCGCTGGCGGTGCCGCCGCCCTGGAGCAGCTCCTGGCTGGAGCGGATCTTGGACAGGTTGATGCCCGAGCCTGAGCCGCCCTTGAAGATGGTTCCTTCTTCGCGGTACCAGTTGAGGATGCCATCCATGGTGTCGTCGACCGAGAGGATGAAGCATGCGCTGGCCTGCTGCGGCACACCCTTCACGCCGATGTTGAACCACACCGGGCTGTTGAACGCGGCGCGCTGGGTCACGAGGATGAACTTGAGTTCGTTGCTGAAGTTCTCGGCCTCGGCGTCGTCGACGAAGTAGCCGCCTTCGATACCCCAGGTGGTGATGGTGTCGACCACACGGTCGATGACCTGACGAAGCGACTGCTCGCGCTCGGCGGTGCCGGGAGCACCCCGGAAGTACTTCTGGGCAACGATGTTGGTGGCGTTCAGCGACCAGCCGACGGGGAACTCGACGCCGAGTTGCTCGAAGGCAACGGTGCCGTCTTTCCAGTTGCTGATACGCGCATCGCGACGCTCCCAGGCGACCTGCTCATACGGATGCACACCCGGCGTGGTGAAGTGCCGGCTCAAGCCAATGGACAGTCGTTCTGGAGCCAAGGACATGTTGTGTTCCTGCTTTCTGCGGGTGCGTGTGCAACGAGGTTGCGGGGGCCAATGAGTTACGAAATCGGTCGTGTAGAGCGTGAGCGGCGGGCAACGTTGCTCGCCGACCACAAGATGTTGTGCCTGTTGCCCATGATCCCCCGATCGAGCCACAAGCAGTTGCAAGATTACAGCACTGTAGTTACACCGCTGTCAAGAACTACTTGTACATAGATATTTGTCTGCACGATCGATTCTTGCTTCGTGCTGGTTGGCGCCGAAATCGTCTCCCGGGCAGGGAGCGGGCGCAATTTGGCCGCGGTGCGAGGTCACAGGTTCAGGGCTCACGCCCTGAGTCGCACTACTGCTGAGGGTGAGATCAACTCGGCGCGCCTCCCATCCGCGCCTCGACACCGCAGCCGTCACGTCAAGCAGCGTACGCGTACATGCCTGTGGGGAGGAAGGGGTATAACCATGTGAATTTGCCGTGGATACCGTGTGGACACCGACGGATACCAAGTGAACGACAGATGTTGTCCACAGGGAGCACACGTCAAACGCTGACGACGACCGCCACCGGCTCGACGCTGACCGGGATACCGTTGAGCACCGAGGTACCCGACAGCGGATCGATCGCCTGATGGTCCGAGAGCACGTTCGAGTTCACTCCGGCGCGTTCGGCTGCCACCCGTAGGCGGGCTCCCTCCACGCCGTGACCCCACCCGTGCGGCAGGCTCACCACACCGGGGCGGATGTCGTCAGTGACCTCCACCGGCGCCTCGACGCTGCCGACACGACTCGTGATACGGGCGTACCCACCGTGCACAAGTCCCAGCTCAGCGGCATCATCGGGGTGAACATGCAACGTGCACCGAGGCTTACCCTTCACGAGGACCTCGATGTTGTGCATCCAGGAGTTGTTCGAGCGGAGATGCCGGCGGCCGACCAGCACGAGCGGCTGCTCGGCGAGGGTCTGCATCGCTACCGCCAGGCGCTCCACATCAGCCACCAACACGGGCGCGGCGAGCTCGATACGACCCGACGGTGTGCGCAGGATCTCCGGTAGTCGGGGCTCGAGCGCACCGAAGTCGACACCGTGGGGATGATCGATCAGCGTCTGCAAACTCACAGCCTGTGGATTGACGCCGAATTGATCCCCATAGGGGCCGGTGCGGAGCATGAAATCGAGCATTCGCTCCGGGCCACGGTGCCCGGTGGCGGCCAGCGCAGTGAGGATCTCATCAGCATCGCGGCCGTAGATGGGCGAGTTGCGATCTGACACAGCGTGACGGACCAAGCCAGAAATTGCCAATTCGTCAACAATCGCAGGGTCGGCATCAGGCCCCTGGCCCTGCAGCACCGCCGCCAAGGTGGCCAACACCTCCCACTCGTCGGGCTGGCCGGCGTCGAGCGGCAACGGGGCGGGGCTGTAGTTGGCCACGTTGCGCACTGCGAACTGCAACAGGAGCAGGTCGTAGTGACCCCGCTGCAACTGCGAAGGTGGGGGCAAGATGACATCGGCGTGGCGTGTGGTCTCGTTCAGGTACATGTCGACGCTCACCATGAACTCAAGCTGCGCCAGCGCCTCGTCGAGGCGGGTCGAGTTGGGAGTGGACAACACGGGATTGCCTGCCACGGTGATCATCGCGCGCAATTGCCCGGGCCCCGGCTCGGTCATCTCCTCGGCCATCGCTGCCGCCGGGTACTCCCCCATGATCTCGGGCAGGTTGCGCACGCGGGTGTGCCCACGACCGGTCTTGAAGCCCGAACCGGTGCCCGAGGCCCCACGCGTGCTGGCGCCGCCGGCCACCGGCAGGGTGAACATTGCCCCACCGGGACGATCGAGGTTGCCGGTCAGGATGTTGACGGCATCGATGAGCCATGACGCTGTGGTACCGAACTCTGTGGTGGTGGTGCCGATGCGCCCGTACACCGTGGCCGTGGGAGCCGCAGCGAGCTCGTGCGCAATGCGGCGCACGACGATGGGGTCGAGCCCGGTGGCCGGTGCAACCGCCTCCGGCGTGAACGGCGCGCTGAGCTCGCGCAGTTCCTCCATTCCGTTCAGGAGCGCTGCCACCTTCGGACCGGGGTCAGCGAGGCCATCGGTGAACAACACGTTGACGATCGACATCAGCAGCAACGCATCGGCCCCCGGACGAATGGCCAACCACTCATCGGCCTCCTCGACGGTGCGGCTGCGGCGCGGATCGACCACGACCAGCTTTCCACCACGGGCGCGGATTGCCTCGATGCGCCCGGGGAAGTCGGGCGCCGTGCACAGGCTGCCGTTCGATGCATAGGGGTTCGCCCCGAGGATCATCAAGTAGTCGGTGCGATCGAGATCGGGGATGGGCACGCTGACCGCTGTCCCGAACACGTAGGCGGCCGCCACCTGCCGGGGCATCTGGTCCACGGTGGATGCGCTGTAGCGGTGGCGGGTGCCGATGGATTGCAGCAGCACGCGGTTGAACATCATCGCCGACAGGCTGTGCGCTCCCGGATTGCCGAGATAGGTGGCGATCGACTCGCGTCCATGACGTTCGATCACACCGTTCAGCCCCTGCTCGACCACCTGCCAGGCTTCGGCCCACTCCACCTCCACGTGCACCCCGTTGCGCTTCACCAGGGGCTTACGCACCCGGTCAGGGTCGTCGTGCAACTGCTTGAGCGTCGAGCCCTTCGGGCAGATGAAGCCATGGCTGAACACGTCGTCGCGATCACCCCGGATACGCACCACCTGCGACCCTTTGATGGTCAGCTCGAGGCCGCATCCCGCCTCACAGAGCGGGCACGTCCGAAAGGCTGTGCGAGTGTCCGTGGCATCGACGGAGTTGGGGGACGCGTCAGCAATCGACGTGGTTTGGCTCATGGTGGCAGTATCGCGCTGTGCAGCGCCTCTACCCGTTACCCGCCGGACCCACCACTGCTGCAGAGTCCTACGGCGTCGCCCGGCCCTCGGGCCCGCAGGGACGGCCGTGGATCGCCACGTGCATGATCAGCAGCATCGACGGCTCCACCGTGCTCGCCGGCGTATCGGGCGGACTCTCGAGCAGCGCGGATCGCGACGTGTTGTTGACCTTGCGTCTCATCGCCGACATGGTCATCGTCGGTGCGGGCACCGTTCGTTCCGAGAGCTACGGCAAGCCGACCAAGGCCGGGCAACGAATCGGTGTGGTCAGCAACACGGGCAACGTGGACACCTCGACGTCATTGTTCACCAGTGGCGCCGGCTTTTTGATTTTGCCCGAGAACGCACCGCCGACCAGCGTGGAGTCGGTGCGCGCGGGCATCGACGAGGTCGACCTTGCTGCCGCCGTGCGCGCCCTGCCCGGCCGGCCCCGGTTCGTGCACGCCGAGGGCGGACCGTCACTGAACGGCACGCTCGCCAGCGCCGACCTGATCGATGAGATCAACCTCACCACCTCACCACAGGTCATCGGCGGCAGCGGCCCGCGACTCATGAGCAACGCACCCGACCTGATGCAGCCGTTCCGGCTGGTACATCTGCTCGAGGACAACGGCTTCATCTTCAGCCGCTACGTCCGCCAGTCAACCGGAATCGCGTAACCAAGCCGTGCGTTCAGGGTCGATCTGACTGCAGTTTCTGAAGCAGTTGCAGTTCCTGGGCGAAGTCGCGGGCGGCATCGAAGTTCTTGTACACACTGGCAAAGCGCAGGTACGCCACCTCGTCGAGTTCGCGCAGACGATCCAGGGCCGCCAGTCCAACGACCACGCTGGAGACCTCGTTGCCGCGCATGCGCGCTTCGTCCTCGACCGACTCGGACAGCGTCTCGATCTGCTCGGCGGTCACCGGGCGGCCCTTGCAGGCGGCCTGCACTCCAGCCATCAACTTGGATCGATCGAACAGTTGTCGGCCACCATGGGTCTTGACCACCATCAGCGGCAATTCTTCGAGACGTTCATAGGTGGTGAAGCGGTGACTGCAATTGGGGCACAACCGACGCCGCCGGACGGCACAACCCTCGTCGGCGACGCGCGAATCGATGACCTTGGTGTCATCGGCGTGGCAGGAGGGGCAGAACATGCCCCGTCAGGCTAGTCACGAATGACTACGGCAGCACCAGCACCTGTCCGGCGCGCAGCGTGGTGCCACCGTTCGCCGCCAGCAGGGTGTCGACATAGCTGCTGAGGCTGTGGCCGGCGTGAAACCGCTGGGCCAGATTCCACAACGTGTCGCCGGGCCGAACGACGTAGGTGAGCACGGCCGGTGCGCCAACCTGAACTGCGCCAACCGGAACTGCGCCAACCTGAACTGCGCCAACCTGGGCTGTGGCAACCTGGGCTGTGGCTGCTGCTGGGCGGATCATGGGAATGGAGGCAGGTACATTCCCATGATCCGCCACAACGGTGTGCACACCGAACGCCGCCACGGCAACGATGGCTACGATCAGCAGGCCCACCAGCAGACGACGACGCAGGTAGACCGACTGTGCGGGGCGCTGCGAACCGAAGCGGACCTCGATCTCGCCGAATCCTGACGGGAACAGTGTTGCGGTCATGGTGGGCTCCTGTGCGGTGTGCGGTGTGGCTGATTGGTTCCGTTCAACAAACGCCCGGCCGGACGTGGCGTACGATCGTGCGTTCGCCGAACAGACGTACGTAGTGTGCCACGAACGATTGTTCGATGTCAACATTCAATCGAACAAATGTTTCTAGAACAGATGTTTGACTTCGTCGTCGAACACTCGTACGCTGGCGCAATGAACGATGTCCACCTCACCGCAAGGCAACGTCAGATCCTCGATGTCATCGAGCAGAACATGCAAGACCGGGGCTATCCGCCATCGGTCCGAGAGATCGGTGAATCGGTCGGGCTCACCTCGCCCTCCACGGTGCACAGCCATCTGGCCACGCTCGAGCGTCTGGGCTATCTGCGCCGCGACCCCACCAAGCCGCGTGCGCTCGAGGTGCGCTTCGACCCCAACTCGGGGGTAGCCATGGAACGGCGGCCGGTCCGCCATATTCCCCTGGTGGGCGATGTTGCAGCAGGAACCGATGTCTTGGCCCAGCAAAATGTCGAAGAACTGCTGCCCATGCCCACCGACTTCACCGGCGACGGAGACCTGTTCATGCTCCGCGTGCGCGGTGACTCCATGATCGACGTCGGCATTCTCGATGGCGACTTCGTCGTCGTGCACCAGCAGGCCACAGCCAACAACGGCGACATCGTCATTGCCGGCATCCCCGGCGAAGAGGGCACGGTCAAGACCTATCAGCGCAAGGGCAGCACCATCACCCTGGTACCGGCCAACAGCCGTTTGAGCCCGATGGTGTTCCCCGCCGATCAGGTCGAGATCTTTGGTCGGGTCGTCACCGTGATGCGCCGGCTGTAGGCCCGCCCGCACCAGCCGGCCCTACCCCGACGGGTGCGGCGGCTCCCATGTGGGTGCAGGCAACCCGGTACCCGGTTGCCCGATGCCCGGCTGAACGGGTGCAGGCGGATACACCACCGGCGCCCACGCCGGCGGTGGGGCCGCAGCCGCACCATACGCGCCACCTCCACCATCCGCCGGTGGCGCAGCCCGACGACGCAGCCCAAGCACTGCAACTACCCCGGCAATGCTCAGCCCGGCAATCGCCACCACCAGCCCGATCAGGCGCAACTGGTCGCGGTTCGACTTCGGGTCTCTCCCCACCGAGATGACGAAATCGGTGTCCTCGCTCGAGACGCTGAGGACATAGCTGCCCGGTTCGGAGATGGTGAGCGAGCGCACCGACGTGCCGGAAAAGCCGCCAACGTCATAGCTGGCGTCGCTCGTGCGATCAAGGCTGACCGTGGCACCGTCAGCATCGACCAGGGTGAGTACGACCTCGGGCAGGGCCGAACCGCTGGGGCGCTCATAGGCGGTCTCGGTGTTCGGGCAATCGCCGCGTAGGGCGCCGATCCTGCCGGCGGTCTCCACGTAGAACGTGAACGTGCCGGTACCGGTGAAGTCGAACTCGGTGTCGCAACCAACCGGCGCACGCTGCAGGTGAACCACTGCACCGCTGTATTGCGATGCGGCCCGCATCATGATCACAGCACCGGCACCCAGGGCGCCGATGAGCAGCACCAGAGCCACCATCAGCAGGTCGCGACGTCGAGGCGCCAGCGGCGCAGACCCTGACGGCGCGGACCCCGACGGCGCAGCAGACATCAGCTCACTCCGAGCCGTCGCGCCACCAATTCGATTCGGTCCTCTGGCTGCACCACGGCAACACGTACGTTCTGGGCGCCACCGGCACCATAGAAATCCCCGGGGCTCACCAGAGCACCCGCGGCACCGGCCAGCCGCTCGGCGAACGCCCACCCGTCGTGTGCGTCGAACCAGAGGTAGAACCCACCAGCGGGCATGGGGATGTGCAGCCCCGACCATGCCGACAGCGTGGTGGCCAAGCGCTCGAGCCGCCACCGATACCGGTCGCGCTGCACCGCGACATGGTCATCGTCGGCCAACGCAACAGCGGCTGCGGCCTGCACCGGACCGGGCACGAGCATGCCGACATGCTTGCGGATCTCTTGCAGATACGTGACCAGCTCTGCGTCGCCGGCGTAGAAGCCGACGCGGAGGCCGGCCAGGTTCGATCGCTTCGACATGGAGTGCACGGCGATGACGCCCTGCAGCCCGCTTTCCAGGATGGTGCGCGGCGGGCCGTCCCACGTGAACTCGATGTAGCACTCGTCGCTGAAGACCGGTACGCCATTGGAACGGCCCCAGGCGGCTATGGCATCGAGGTCGTCGAGCGCTCCGGTGGGGTTGTTGGGGCTGTTCACCCACAACAACAGCGCGCGGGCGGCATCGGCAGGATCGATGGACGACAGGTCGAGGCGACCGTCGGCAGTGGACGCCACAGCCACGGCACGGCACCCGGAGAGCGTCGCGCTCATTTCGTAGGTGGGGTACGCCACGGCGGGAAACAGCACGGTGTCACGGCTGGGCGTGCGGAGCTTCAGCCACTGCGCCGTGGTGGCGACGAACTCCTTGGTGCCCACGCAAGCACCGATCTGGTCGACGGGCACGTCGACGCCGAAGCGACGCGACATCCATGACTGTGCCGCACGGCGCAGCGGTTCGGTACCGATGCTGGGCGGGTAGCCGCGCTCGGCATTCGACGATGCCAACGCAGCGATGACCGACGCCGGTGGGGCATCGCACGGCGTGCCAATAGAGAGGTCGACCAGACCACCCTCCATCGCCGCAGCGAGGGGCTTGAAACGATCGAGGCGATCGTACGGGTACGGGGGTGGAATGAATCCTGCGCTCATGGTGCCTCCATGGTGGCCGATCAGGCCTCGTGAACCACAAATTGATCGAGACGGCCCAGCGACGCACCGGCGAGGCGGGCGCGGATACGGATGCCAGCGGACTCGTGCGCGGTGGAAATGACCTCGCCCTCGCGGTGCACGGCGGCCACGATGTCGCCACGGTCGTAGGGCACCAGCAATTCGACCACCTTGGCGAGGGCGCGCAGGCGATCGGCGACGGTCTGCAGGAACTCGGCAATGCCCTCACCGGTAAACGCGCTGATGGACACCGAGCCCTCGTGCTGTTCGACGAGCCGTTTGGCATTGACGGCATCGAGATCGGTCTTGTTGAATGCCAACAACTCGGGAACATCGAGTGCATCGATCTCGCCGAGCACCTTGCGCACCGCAGCAATCTCACCCTCGGGATCTGGAGCGCTGGAATCGACCACGTGCACCAAGAAATCGGCGTCGCGCACCACTTCCAGCGTGCTCTTGAACGCCTGCACGAGACCATGGGGCAGACGGCGGATGAACCCAACCGTGTCGGTGAGCAGCACCGGCTCACCGCCGGGCAGCGCCAAGCGACGCGTGGTGGGGTCGAGCGTGGCGAACAGTCGGTCCTCCACCAGCACCCCCGCCTGGGTGAGCTGGTTGAGCAGGGTGGATTTGCCCGCATTGGTGTACCCGACGATGGTGACCGTGGCCAGGCCGCTCTTGCCGCGACCCTTGCGCTGCAGCTGGCGGGTCTGGCGCAGGTCGATGAGGTCTCGTTCGAGCTTGGTGATGCGACCCATGATGCGCCGGCGATCGACCTCGAGCTTGGTCTCGCCCGGACCACGGGTACCGATACCGGCACCCTGCTGCGACAAGTTGCCGGCGATGCCCCGACGCAGTCGTGGCAGTCGGTAGCGCAGCAGCGCAAGCTCAACCTGGGCCTTGCCCTCGAGCGTATGGGCGTTCTGGGCGAAGATGTCGAGAATGACCGCCGTACGGTCGATCGCGGTTCGGCCGAGGTTCTTCTCCAGGTTGTACTGCTGTGCCGGGGCCAACTCGTTGTCGAACACCACCGTGTCGGCGTCGACCGCCAGGCACAGCTCGCGCAGTTCGTCGACCTTGCCCTTGCCGATGAACCAAGTGTGATCGGGAGTGTCGCGGCGCTGCGTCATCCGTCCCACCTCATCGGCGCCGGCAGTGTCGATGAGCAACGAGAGTTCGTCGAGGCTGGCATCCATTTCTTCTTCGGTATGACCCTTCAGGATCACCCCGACGAGCACGATGCGTTCGCGCTTCGTGCGCTCGATGAGCGTTGCGCCAAGCGCTTCCTGATACGGAGTGGACATCGGTCTCCTCTCTACAGTTCGTTGCGCAGTGATAGCTGCACACGGGCGATGAACACCGCTGGACCCACCAGCGTGACGTGTCCCTGCTCGGGCTCGTTCAGGCGTACTGTGGCATCGCCACCGTCCATGTGCACGAGGATTTCGCCGTTGTCGGGCGTGGCGAGGCCCCACTGCGCCGCCGCCCAGGCGCTGGCGCAGGCCCCGGTACCACAGGCTTGGGTGATGCCGGCGCCGCGTTCGTGCACCCGCATGGTGATGGCGCTCGGCTCGGGGCCGGGCTCGATGATCTCGAGGTTCACCTGCGGCACCATCAAGCCGAGGCTGAGCAGATCGATGTCGGCCACGGCCTCGACACCGACCACCGTGTGCGGGTTGCCCAGGCCGAGGTGCCGAACGGGTCGGCCCGGATCGGCGCCGACAGCGGCCCATCCGTGAGGTTGATCGAGATCGGTGACGGCGCCCATACTGACGCTGGCCTGCACGGTGGCGGCGTCGATTGGGCGCACAGCAACCATGCGCACTCCCCCGTCGGTGCGCACCGTGTAGTCCACTGCACCGTCACGGGCCTGGGCCATGTGCGCCGCCTGCGCCAGACAGCGGATGCCGTTGCCGCTCATCTCGGCCCGACTGCCATCGGCATTGTGGAGCACCATCGCCAGTTCGTCACGACCGATGATGGTGAGCAACAGCAACCCATCGGCGCCGATACCGCGCTGGCGATCGCACCATTCGATGGCCAACGCTGCCCATGGCGCGTCGGGACCCATCTGCGATGTGTCGCAGACGAGGAAATCGTTGCCGAGTCCGTGGTGCTTGGTGAGATTGATCATGAGAGATGCTGCCGCACGATGGGAAGCACTTCGGCGACCGGGTCGGCGGTGATGTCAACCCACTGTACGCGAGGGTCACGACGGAACCACCGCTCCTGGCGAACCGCGAATTGGCGTGTACGCAGGATGATTTCGGTCACGGCGGCGTCGATCGTGCACGAGCCTTCCAGCACGGCGATCAACTCTCGGTAGCCCAGCGCCTGGCGCGCTGTGCGAGAGAGCCCGCCCGGACGGTCGAGCAGACCCTGCACCTCGGCAAGCAGTCCCTGATCCATCATCTGGCGCACGCGCTGCGCAATGCGTTCGGTCAGCAGGTCTCGCGGCCAACGCAGCCCGATCTGCACGGTGTCGATCGGCGGGTAGGCCGACGTGCCCGGCCCAAAGCTGCTGAACGGGCGACCGCTACCGAGGCAGACCTCGAGCGCACGTACGATGCGGCGCTGATTACCCGGCTCGATCTTCGCCGCGGCCGATGGGTCCAGCGCAGTCAACTGCCCGAACAGGGCGTCGATGTTGGTCTCGGCCTCGAGCCGCAGACGGATCTCGGGCCACTCCCCCGGCAGGGTGAGGTTGTCGATGACCGCCGTCAGGTACATCCCTGTGCCAGCCACCAACATCGCCGTGTGGCCGCGGCCAGCAATGTCGGATAGCGCTGTACGCGCACAGCGTTGGAACTCGGCCACGGTGAACACCTCGCCGGGTTCGACCAGATCGATGCAGTGATGGGGCACGGCGCGTTGATCGGCGGCGGTCGGCTTGGCTGTGCCGATGTCCATGTCCCGGTACACCTGCATTGCATCGACCGCAACGATCTCGACATCGCCACGCTCGATGGCGAACGCCATCGCCACATCGCTCTTGCCGCTCGCCGTCGGCCCGAGGATTGCAATCTGGCGCGTCAGCCCGCCACCACCGGGATACGAATCTTGTGGGCAGGCTCGGCAATGAAGTCGACCATGTCTCCCCCGAGGTGATGCGGCGCAGCAGTGGCGATCTGCACGGTCACGTACGACCCGGCGCGCAATGGCATGACCGAGGGGAAATGGACCAGCTTGTACTGGCGGGTGCGGCCGGTGGTGACGCCGGGGTTCTTCTTCGACGGTCCTTCGACCAACACCTCCTCGATACGCCCGATGCGATCGCGGTGCTTCATGAGCGCGCTGCGTTCGACCACCAACTTCAGACGGTCGAAGCGCTCGGCAGCAACGGCGGCATCGACGAAGTCGGCTTCCATCGTGGCGGCCTCGGTGCCGGGCCGCGGCGAGAAGATGAACGTGAACGCGAAGTCGTAGTCGGCCGCTGCAGCAACTTCGAGCGTGCGCACGAAATCGTCCTCGGTCTCGCCGGGAAAGCCGACGATGATGTCGGTGCTCACGGCGAGGTCGGGCATGGCGGCACGGGCCTGGGCAAGGCGTTCGAGGTACCGCTCGGCGGTGTAGCCACGGTGCATCAATGCGAGCACACGGTCACTGCCCGACTGCAGCGGATAATGCAGGTGCTCGCACACCGCAGCGGACTCGGCCATCGCTGCAATGGTGTCGGGACGCATGTCCTTGGGGTGCGGGCTAGTGAAACGCACCCGACGGATGCCCTCGACCGCAGCAACAGAGCGCAACAGTTCTGAGAACAGCGGCCGGATACGCACATCGTTGTCGCCACCCTGACGCTGCGCCAAGGTGAGGTCGCGCCCATAGCTGTTCACGTTCTGGCCGAGCAGGGTGACCTCGGTGACGCCCTGTGCGGCCAGCGATGTGACCTCGTCGACGATGTCGCCGAACGGCCGGCTGATCTCTACGCCACGCACGGCTGGAACGATGCAGAACGCACACGAGTTGTCGCAGCCGATCTGGATGGTGACCCAGGCGTTGAAGCTACTGTCGCGCCGCACGGGCAGCGCGCTGGGGAACAGGGCCTGGTCGTCGATGACGGCCTCGTCGAAGATCTCGGTGATGGGCCCATCGGTACGAGCACTGGCGATGAGCTCGCCGGCGCGGTGCACGTTGTGGGTGCCGAGCACGACATCCACCCATGGTGCGCGCTGGCGCACCGTGTCGCGATCCTTCTGGGCCATGCAGCCGGCCACGATCAGTTGGCGACCCTCGACCCGGTCCTTCCAACTCTTCAGGTGGCCGAGATTGCCGTAGGTCTTGGTGTCTGCGCCTTCACGGATACAACAGGTGTTGACCACGACCACGTCGGCGGCGTCCTCGGACTCTGCCAGCACAAGACCATCGGCCTCGAGCAACCCGGCGATGCGTTCGGAGTCGTGCTCGTTCATCTGGCACCCGTAGGTACGAATGACATAGCTACGGCTCATAGGCCAGCCAGCCTACCGTCCACCGGGGACGCGCCGATCACGACATGCGGGCGGGATGCGCCGGTCAGGACAGGCCCAGCCGGACGAGCTGGTCGTCGGGCGCTTCGATCGATTGCAACGCGTGGCGGAGCATTTCGGTGGCATCGCGGCTCTGCACGCCAGCACCGAGATCGCGCGTTTCGTTCGGGTCCTCGATGCGATCGAACAACAACGTCTCGTACTGCTGCGCGTATGCCCAGAACGGCAGTAGATCGCCGGGCCGGAAGGGCTGACGGATCACCGGCACCGTACTGCCGGGCATCCGGTCCAGCGTGGCGCGGGCGTCGGGCGGGGGCATCTTGAAATCGGGGTCCCGCCCGATGGGCATGGTGCTCCATCGGTTCGACCACATCGACAGCGGGGCGTTGTCGCCGCTGGGCCCGCGCGCGTAGCGCCACTGCTTGGTCACCAGATGCACCTCGCGGCCCCATACGCCCGTGAGCAACCAGTCGCGCACGTCGGCGGCCTGCCCGGTGAGCAGCGGCGCCAGCGAATGTCCGTGCGTACGATGCCTGGCCGTCACACCGAACGCGTCGAGGAGCGTGGCGTGGAGATCGGCGGTCGTGGTGAGCGCGTCGCACGTGCCGCCCGCGGTTGTGGCCCCGGGCCACCAGACCAGTAAGGGCGTGTGACCGAGCGTGCGGTACACCGGCGCGGCAGGCTTGCCCCACACATCGAGACCGTGCACATCGGGCTCGCCGAGGTAATGGCCATGGTCCGTGCACACCACCACGGCGGTGTCGTCCCAGGCGTTGGTGGCGTCGAGTTGATCCATCACCCGGCCGAGCCAGTGATCGATCATCGACAGCTTGCCGCCGTACTGGGCACGAATCTGGCGGGCGTCGTCAGGCGACAGCGTGCCGTCGGCCAGTGCACCCACCTTGTATGGCGGCCAGATCAGGTTCGGTCCCTGCCAATCAGGGTCGTACATCGACGCCCACGGCTCGGGCGTGTCGAAGGGTTCGTGTGGATCGAACTCGTCCACCCACAGGAAGAACCGTTGTCCGGCGGCGCGGTGATGGGGCGAGTGCTCACCGAGCCAGCGCGCCGCGGCGGCCATGGTGCGCGGCCCGGGAAAATCGTCCTCGCCCGTGAAGTAGCCGCGTGAGGCGTCGTAGTGCGTATGACCGCGGCCAAAGGACGGGGCACCGATCCACGACGGGTCGGGCCGCGTCTTCCATGGGTCGCTCTCGTGTCCGCGTTCGTACTGCCATGCGGTGAAATCGGTGTGATAGTTCTCGCCGCCCGTCTCGAACAGATGCGGGTGATCAGTGATGAGCTGCGTGACCACGCCAGCACGCCGCAACGAGGCGGTGATGGCTTCCTCCCACAATTCAATCGAACCCCACGGCTTCCAGAGGAAGTCACACGCGCCCACGAGCAGGTCGTGGCGCGCAGGAATGCACGGCAGTGATCCGGTGTGGTGGTTCGTGAACCGCGTGGATCGCGCCGCGAACCGATCGAGGTTCGGCGTGTCCCACTCGGTGCCGCCGTAGCAGCCGAGCGCATGGCGATTGAGGCTGTCGAGCAGTATGACGACGACGTTCTCAGGACGCCGCTGAGTATCCACGTATTAGTGCCCCTGCTGGAGAACGCGTAGTTCGTCGATGGGAATGTGGCAGCGCATTGAGTGACCAATGGCAACCTCGACCAACGCCGGTTCACTCACTTCGCACACGCCAGCGATGGCACGTGGACAGCGCGGATGAAACACGCAACCCGACGGCGGATTCGCCGGGCTTGGGATCTCGCCATCAAGGCGGATGCGAGTAGCGATCTCACCATCGAGACTGGGCACTGCTGACAACAATGCTTCGGTGTACGGATGATTTGGACCGTTGAAGATGTCGTCGGTGAGGCCGATCTCTTGGATACGGCCGAGATACATCACAGCAATTCGATCGGCGAGATAGCGCACCACGCCCATGTCGTGCGAGATGAACACATAGCTGGTGTGCTGCTCGGCCTGCAGGTCGGCGAGCAGGTTCAAGATGGCTGCTTGCACCGACACATCGAGCGCACTCGTTGGCTCGTCGCACACAACAATGCGTGGGTCGCCAGCAAACGCTCGGGCGATTGCAACACGCTGCTTCAGGCCGCCCGACAACTGGCGCGGCTTGAGGTCGAGGTGACGCGGCGTGAGCCGCAATTGCGCGGCAAGCTTCTCGACACGGTCGTTGGCTTCGTCGCCCTTGATGCCGGTGAGCTTGGTGACGGAACGAAGCAGAATGCGGCGCACCGACCAGGCGCGGTTGAGCGCAGAATCGGGGTTCTGGAACACCATCTGCATGGCCCGCTTGTCGTTCGTGCTGCGTCCGGCAGTTTTGGATGCCACCGCGTGACCATCGAGCGACACCACGCCGCCCACGTCGGCGGACTCGATGCCGAGCATGGTCTTTGCGAGGGTGGACTTACCCGAACCCGACTCGCCCACGATGCCCAGGGTCTCACCCTCACCAAGTTGTAGGTCGACTTCGACAAGCGCCGGCACCTCGATGCTGCGCTGACGGAAGGTCTTGGAGACATGCGACAACTCGAGGACATCGGGGTTGTCTTCGCTCTTGGCCAACATGCCGATGGGCACGTCGATGGGGGCTTCGATGATGTCGCTGATGCGATCGAGGTGATGACAGCGCGTGTATCGATTCCCCGAGATACCCACCGGCACCACTGGCGGAACCACGGTGCGACAGAGATCGTCGGCGAGCGGACAACGATCGACGAACACGCACGTGGGTAGATCGGTGCCGATGAGCGGCAACATGCCCGGGATGGTGGCCAACGCCTGCTCGGTTTTGCGAACGCCACGACGCGGCAGCGAACGGAGCAGACCAACCGTGTACGGGTGCTGCGGATCATCGAATACTTCGCGGCACGGACCCTCTTCAACGATCTGGCCGGCGTACATCACGCCCACCCGATCGCACAACGACCGAATGATGCCGAGGTTGTGAGCGATCATCAGCACGGCAGCATTGGTCTCTTCGCGCAGCGTGCGTACGAGATCGAGCACTTCGGCTTCGACCGTTGCATCGAGTCCGGTGGTGGGCTCGTCGAGCACCAACAACTTTGGGTCACAAGCCAGGGCCATCGCGATGACGACGCGCTGCTGCATGCCACCCGACAACTGGAACGGATAGCGATCCATCACACGTTCAGGGTCGGCGATACGCACTCGCTGCAGCGCCTGCAGTGCGTCGTTTGTCGCGTCGGCCTTCGACCGGCCCAGCAACGTAAAGCTCTCGATGAGCTGACGCCCGATCTTGATCGATGGGTTCATCGCCTGTGCAGGATCTTGGTACACCATCGAGGCTTCGGTGGCGCGGAAGT
>CAFBLP010000062.1_pt1 | contig 18313 bp, 17 predicted proteins | sample 7268181 | NCBI WGS metagenome assembly CAFBLP01 (sample SAMEA6814034, study PRJEB35770) | freshwater metagenome | biome: Freshwater; feature: Freshwater reservoir; material: water | place: Czech Republic | collected 2017-05-23 | depth 30m m | reverse complement strand
GCGTGCCTGTCAGGCGCGCTGGAAGCTGACCATGTCGAGCAACACGCCGCCACCAACGCTGGAGATCAAGAGCGTGGCTACGGAACTGCCGCGGGGGGCTGTGCACGGAAGGGCGAACGGCTCCAGTTCGACCGAGCTGACCGAGCCGGTGACCTGGCGCAGCGACACATCGTTCGCGTCGAAGAACTCGACAGCGAAATCGAGCGAACCACTGGCGTAGAAACCAAACACATACTTACCCGATCTGACACCGGTGATGCGCTGGCCCAACGAGGCAACACCCCTCAGTACCGCCAGATGCGATGCCCCCAGCGGAGGCACGGACGCATGGACGAAATCGTAGGTGACCACCCCCGAGAGCAGCACGAGGTGCAGCGTCGCTTCCTTCTGGATGTTGTAGTCAGCAAGGGTAGAACCATCGACCAACGACTGGCCGGCGAAGATCAGCCGCTGCATGTCGGGAGGCAGGCCCTCTTTGTCCTCAAGCTTTTGCTTCACGTTCTCGATCGAGTCCGACGACTCGACGTCGAGCGTGATGGTCTTGCCCGTGAGAGTCTTCACGAAGATCTGCATGCCGCTCATCGGACGAGCGTCCAGCCGGTAATGGTCGTACCCATACCATCGAGCTCGAACGACGGGTTCACCACAAGGTTGGGCTTACCCTGCTTGGGCGATCTGATCGCACTGGCGCCGGGGACGCCCGCTGACACCGCCCAAGCAACGGTGGTGCTTGCGAGGGTGCCGGCACCAATCAGGAAATTTCTACGCCCCATCACGACCTGCGAGGATACACCGGCAATATCGGCGGGCGACTGATCGAAGCAGGGAGTTGCTGACATGGCGGAGATGTGTCTGGGCTGCGGCCTGTGCTGCGACGGCACGGCGTTCGACTCCACTGCGCTCGAAGCCGGCGACGACCCCGGCCCCTTGCAGCAACTCCACGCGGTGTTCGTCGCCGACAAGGACTCCACCCGTTTCGAGCAGCCATGTCCGGCGTTCTCGTCAGGGTGTTGTTCGGTCTACGCATCACGGCCGCTGGCGTGCAGGTCGTACTCGTGTGCGCTGTTGCTCGCCGTCGATGAGGGCGAGGTCGAGTTGGACGACGCGCGTTCCATCATCGCCACTGCCATTGCATCACGCGACCGGGTGCGCCCCGCCCTACTAGCGCTCGTGCCCTCCCCCACCCTGGCGGCGCTCGACGCGATCGTGTTCGGCATCGCTCGCCCCGCAGTGCGGGTGTTGGCGACGCAGAGCATCCAAGGGCTCCTGGCATCGGCGCGCGCCCATCTGGGTTCTCTCGACGACCCGGCAGCGCAGCTCGTCGAGCACGCATCCGTCCTGGCCGAAGCCGATGCGCTGCTCGAACTCCTGGCCACACGCTTCGGGATCGGGCGCTGGCCTGATAGCCAGGTGTCCGCTTGAGCAGCGCGACCGTGCAGATCAGCGCGACCGCGCAGATCAGCCGCTGACGCCGCGCAGCACGACCTTGCTCTCGGTGTTGGCGACACCGGCATCGGTCTTGAGCCAGCGAATGAAGACGTCGAGGCCCTCGGCCCCGGCGCAGTCGACCAGCACGGTGTAGTCAGCCTTGCCGGTGACATAGGCGGCGAAGGTGACCTCGGGCCGCAGGGCGAGCTTGGCTTCGAAGTCGTCGGGATTCATGGCTGGAGGAAGCCCGACATCGATGACCGCACGCACATCCTTGCCGAGCGCTGCTGGATCGACCACGACCTGATACCCGCGGATGATGCCGCGGCGCTCCATCGCCCGCACCCGTTCGGCGGCCGAGGTGGACGACAGGTGCACGCGCTCGCCGAGTTCGCGCCAGCTGAGCCGTGCGTCTTTGCCGAGCTGGTCGAGTATTCGTCGGTCGATGTTCGATATTGCCTTGGATTCCACGGCCCAAAGCTAGAACACCCGGCGTTTGCGCTCAACACGATGGGCCCAAAGGTGCGCAGGATGTGAACATGAGCGAATCGAACAAGGCCACCACTGCACTGCGCACCGTCGGCGTCCCACGCGAGGTCAAGACCGCCGAGCACCGGGTGGCCATGACCCCTGACGGCGTGCGCGAATTCGAGCGCCATGGCATCGAGGTCTTCGTCGAGACCCACGCCGGCGAGGGGGCCAGCATCGCCGACGCCGACTACGTGGCTGCCGGAGCCACCATCGTGCCGACAGCGGCCGACGCCTGGTCGCAGCAAATGGTCGTGAAGGTGAAAGAACCCAAGGCCGAAGAATTCGGCTTCCTGCGCGCCGACCTGACCCTGTTCACCTATCTCCACCTCGCCGCCTATCCCGAGGTGGCCCGGGCCCTGCTCACTGCTGGCACCACCGGCATTGCCTACGAGACCGTGCAGACCGACAACGGCGCCCTTCCACTGCTGGCTCCGATGAGCGAGGTAGCCGGTCGGCTCGCTCCGCAGATGGGCGCCCATTACCTCGAACGCCACAACGGCGGACGCGGCGTGCTGATGGGCGGCGCCCCCGGCGTGCGCCCGGCCAAGGTGGTGGTGCTCGGAGCCGGCAACGTCGGCTGGAACGCAGCGTGGATCGCTGCGGGCATGGAGGCCGAGGTCGTGCTGTTCGACAAGAACATCGACCGTCTCCGGTGGGTGGACCAGATTCAAAAGGGTCGCGTCGTCACGTTGGCGTCCAATCGCGGCGCCATCGAACGCAACGTCGCTGACGCCGACCTGGTGATCGGCGCCGTGCTCGTTGCCGGCGGCCGCGCCCCGGTCGTGGTCAGCGATGCCATGGTGCGCACCATGAAGCCCGGTGCCGTCATCGTCGACGTGGCCATCGACCAGGGTGGCTGCATCGAGACCATCCACGAAACCACCCACAACGACCCGGTGTACGAGTTGCACGGCGTCATCCACTACGGCGTGGGCAACATGCCCGGTGCGGTACCGCACACCAGCACGTATGCGCTCACCAACGCCACCCTGCCGTACCAGCTCGAAGTTGCGCTGTACGGGGCCGGTGGCGCAGCGCAACGTGATGCGTCGCTCGCGTGCGGCATCAACACCGTGGGCGGCCAGATCACCAATGCCCCCGTTGCTGAGGCGCTGGGTGCCACGGCCGCCGACCCCATCTCGCTGCTGCGCGGCTGACCCGCCCGACCGGGGCCGCCGCCATTCTGCGGCGTAGATTCATCCGTATGGCGACCTCAGCGTTCGAACTCGACCTCCCCACGCTCGACCTCATCGACCTCCCATTCGATCAGGCGCAGGAGGTCATGCGTAACCTCGCGACAGAGCACTGGATCGCTCGCAATCCGTTTGGGTTCACGGTGCTGCGCTACGACGACGTGGCCGCTGTGCTGCGCGACAAGCGTTGGCACAATGCCGCAGCCCTCCTGCCGCGCATGATGGGTGTCACGAACCCCGATTTCTTGGCGCGCGATCGCGTCAGCATCCTGAGCGCCGAGGGAGACGTGCACACCCGGTTACGTCGGCTGGTCGCGCCAGCGTTCTCGCCACGATCGGCCGACCGCCTGCGGCCCTTCATGCGCGAGGTCGTCAACGGCCTGATCGACCCCGTGGCATCTGCCGGTCGGGCCGACATCGTCAGCGATATCTGCGAGCCATATCCGATCCCGATCATCTGCGAGCTCCTCGGCGCGCCAAAGAGCGATTGGCAGTTGTTCAGCCGGTTGGCGGCCGATGTGCTGCGCATCTTCAACGGCAACTTCGAGGAAGACCTACCGGTCATCATGGCTGCGCAGGACGAGCTCGATGCCTACACCCGCGAGCTCATTGCCGAGCGGCGCTCGAAGCCCGCCGACGACCTGATCACGGCGCTGATCGCTGCCGAGGAAGCCGGCGACAAGCTGGACACCGACGAGCTCGTGATGATGGTCGGGGCCGTCATCGTGGGCGGCACCGACACCACCCGCAACCAGCTCGGCTGCGCCGTTGCGCTGTTCGCCCAGTACCCCGAGCAGTGGGCCCTGCTGGTCGAGCGCCCCGAGTTGGCACCACGCGCGGTCGATGAAGCCATGCGCTACTTCGGTGCCGTGCGTGGCACCGGTCGGTTTGCGTCCGAGGACATCGAATACCGCGACATCATCTTTCCGGCGGGCACCATGATGATGCCGTCACTCGCCGTTGCCAATCGCGACGGCGCTGTGTTCGCCGAGCCCGACACCTTCGACATCACGCGTGAGCCGGCGGGGCAGCCCCACATGACCCTGGGCAGCGGCATCCACTATTGCCTCGGCGCCTCGCTGGCCAAGGCCGAGCTGCAAGAGGCCCTGCCCATCCTGGCCCGACGCATGCCCGACCTGCGTATCGACGGCGACATCACCTGGAAGCCCAGTCAGGTTGGTATCTTCGGGCCCGACCGGCTGTCGGTCACCTTTACGGCTGAAGCCCCAGCGCCACGCGAACCTGCGTGATCTCAGCCTGATTCGCCGGCACACGTGGGGCGATCGCTCCCTGCTCGACCAGCCATGGCAGCCAGCGCACGGTGACGTCGGGGCTGTACGGCTCGGGCACGCGGTTCGGGTCGGCCTGGTCGATGAGACCAGAACCAGCGATCAACTCGAACGTGCGCTGCTCGGCGCGTGCCCTCGCTGAGAAGTCGGCCCCGAAGTTGACCAGCCACCCGGTGTTGACGACCACTGCGCACACCAGGATCAACCGGCCCGCCCAGCGCGCAGCGGCCGAGAGCCGCACGAGTTGGTCGATCCCCACCGCCAGGGCCGGTGCCACCAGCATTGCTGTCATGTACTGGTAGCGCGACGACCCCGCCGAGGCAACTCCCAACCCGACCCGCTCGAAACCGATGCCGACGAGCATCGCCCCAGCGGTTGCCCACAGTGCAAGCAACAGCGACTGGGCGCGCCAACCGCTGCCCCTCCACAGCGTGACACCCACTGCGCCGAGCAGAGCGATGCCGGCCACACCGGGCAGTGTGACCAGGCTGCGGAACGTCGAGCCGAGCCCCTGGGCGACGAACTCGGGGATCAACGACTTCTTCCCCGGCGGAACTGCCGATGCGCTGCCACTTTCCCAGAAGATGTACCACCACGCGTAGACCAATCCCTGGGGGACCACCGCAATCGCGAGTGCCCACCAACGCTTGCGCAACATGAGCAGCATCGTGATGCCGGCGATGAAGATCGGCGCGAACCCCGACGACATCACCCCGACCACCGCAAGGCCAGCAGCAAGCACGTCGCGCCGGTCGACGGGTCCGTCATGGTCGACCAGGACCACCTGCGCCAGAAACGCCAACAGCGACAGGTTGTACGACACCTGCACCGCGAACACGATGTTCTCCCACCCTGCTCCGAAGACGAGCAAGACGGTGCACACCAGCGTGGTGGTCCATGCCGACACGCCCACGCGTCTGAGGAGCACACGCACCAGTATCACCGAGGCCACATGGGCGAGCAGGGCCGGCAGCAGGAACGGCACGTAGGAGCCGAGGCCGAACACGTTCTGGATGGCGCGATAGATCAGCACGGTGACGGTGAGCCAGTGCCCGTCCTGTGCGGCAAACAACCATTGCTTCCAGCCCAAGGTGTCGCGGACCGAATTCCGGGTGATGACCATTGCCCAGTCGTCGCGGATGAACCATTGGTTGCGGCTCGCCAGCAGAACCACTGCTGCACCGATCACCAGCGCGATGCGGAACGCCCAGTTGGCGCCTTCGTCGGTGGCGGCAACGTCCACGAATCGCCGAACGCGTGTGGCGCCAGCGCTCATCGCACGACCATCCGCCACCACAACTGCAGTAGCTGGCGAGCGCTTCTGGCAATGGCCGGCAGCCGGAAGAACTGCGACTTTCCGGAAGGCCGGAAGTAGTGGTGCACAGGTGTCTCGACGAAACGCGCACCTCGCTCGTGGAAGCTACGCATCATCTCCACGCAGATCACCCCACTGGTCGAGGTCAGCGGCCGGTCGATCACGAGCTGACGACGGAACAAGCGAAAATCGCAATCGGTGTCGCGGCCGGGAAGACCGAAGAGCAGCTTCACCACGTGGTGATAGACGCGGCCGATCACCTTGCGGTGCCAACCATCGCCGCGCCCGATCTTGTAACCCTGCACGATGTCCACCTCCTGGGTGGCCAGCGGGATCAGCAGCGCCGCCTCGCGGGCGTCGTACTGCGCATCTCCATCGGTATAGAAGATCCACTCATACCGCGCGGCTGCGAAGCCGCTGATCAGCGCCCCTCCGTACCCGCGGTTGCGGTCGTGATGGACAACCTTCAGCCAGGGCCGGGTCGTTGCAAGCTCATCGAGTACCTGACGCGAAGCGTCGCTGGAGCCATCGTTGACGACGATGACCTCTACCTGGGCAACGATGGGCGCCAAGACCTCGTGGACATCGTCGACCAACCCACCGATGGTGTTGGCGTCGTTGTAGCACGGAAACATCGCAGAGACTCCGCTGATCGTCATCGGCGGTGCGTCATTCTGAAACCCGGGCCAATGCCTCGGCGACGTGCGTGACCTCTGCGTCGGTGAGTTCAGGAAAGCAGGGCAGGCTGACACACTCTGCAGCCCACGCCTCGGCCTGCGGGCACGCCGCACGGGCGAATTGCGCATAGCCGGGCTGTTGGGTCAGCGCGAGCGGATAGTGCACGGCTGTGCCGACCCCCACATCGGCAAGACGCTGCCGGAACGAAGCGCGGTCGGCCACACGCACCACGCACTGGTGATACACGTGATCGGCGTGGGGCTCCTGCCAGCGGAGGTGGGGAGCGGCGGCCCGATACCGCTGGGCGGTGGCGGCGCGCCGGCTGTTCTCGTCGCTCAGCGGTGGCAGGCACAGGCGCAGCCACGCTGCCTCGACTTCGGACATACGGAAGTTCTGGGAGATCTCGGGGTGCACGTACTGTTCGGTCATGCCGTGCACGCGGAGCCGACGCACGGCTGCTGCCACACCGGCGTTGCCGGTGACCACGGCACCACCATCGCCGATACCGCCGAGGTTCTTCGTCGGATAGAAGCTGTACGCAACAGCAGCCGAACCGCTGTGCGGCGAGACCGCTCCGTGTGCCTGAGCGGCATCCTCGATGATGGGGATGTCGATGACCGGGATGTCACCGGGCCGGCCGTACAGGTGCACGACGACCACGGCCCTGGTGCGATCCGTTCGCGAGGCCTCGACCAACGCAGGGTCGAGCGTGGCGGTACGCGGGTCGACGTCGACGAACACCGGTACGGCGCCGATCGCGCACACAGCAGCGGCGGTGGGCACCGCGGTGAATGCAGGAACGATGACCTCGTCGCCGGGCGACACACCGAGTGCCGTCATCGCGAGCTGCAGCGCAGATGCCCCGGAATCCACAGCCACGGCGTCGGCCGCTCCGAGCCAGCCGGCGAACTCACGCTCGAACGCGTCTGTCTCCGGCCCGAGCAGGAAGTGCCCGCTGGAGGCAATGCGTTCGGCCGCGGCACCGAAGGCGTGCGCCAGTCGACGTCCGCGTCGGCTCAGGTCGGCGACTGGTACCACGGGTCACCACGATAGAAGCAAACCGTGTCGGCAATGCCATCCTCGATGCTCATCTGCGCCGACCAGCCAAGCTCGTCCAGGATGCGATGGCTGTCGGTGTGGAACGAACCGATGTCGATGCGTTGGTGGTCATCGGGCCACGGAACCAGCTCGACCCCGCCTGTACTGCTGGTTTGCGCAACGATGAGCGCGGCGATCTCGGCGAGCGAATGATCGAGCGGATGCCCGACGTTGTAGACCCGACCCACCGCAGTGTCGGCAGTGGCGGCCAGCAGCGCCCCCACCACGTCGGACACATGCAGGCAGTCGCGCCGCTGGGTGCCGTCGCCGAAGATACGGATGGTCTCGCCCAACAATGCGCGCCGGATGAACACCGGCAGGAAACCGAGCTCGTCGCTGGTGAGGCGTTGACGCGGACCGTAGACGTTGGTCAGGCGCAACGATGTGGCGGGCATGCCGAACGCATGGTTGTAGACCATGTGCAGCTGCTCGCCGGCCAACTTGGCCACGCCGTTGACGTCGAGCGGGTGCGCCGCGGTCTCTTCATCGACGGGTTGACGCTCGACTCGGCCGTACACCTGCCGGGTGGACGCATGCACGATGCGCGCGTTGGGGTTGACCCGGCGCAGCGTCTCGAGAAAGCCGGCATGATCGAGTGCGTTGAGCCGAAGATCCTGTTGGGGGTCGACCATCGAGGCGGTATGGCTGACCTGACCAGCCAGGTTGAACACAACGTCGGCCCCATCGACCACATCGGCCACGGCGGCTTCACCGATACCCGCATGCAGGACATCCACGGCCAGACCTGCCACATTGCGCAGGTTGCCCCCGTGCGAGGGCACCAGAGCATCGACAATCCGCACCGTTGCGCCGCGGCCCACCAGGGCGTGCACCACGTTGGACCCGATGAAGCCCAGACCGCCGGTGACCACGCATGTGGTTCCGGCGAAGTCCTGGACGGAGGTCGGGTCGGGCTGTGAAATCACTCGATGCAAACTACCGCATGCATCGGGGGGCCTACCGCTCGGCCCGATCGGGCAGACTCCCCGACGCACAACTGGCACACTGGTGCGATGGATGCCGACGAATACCAGCGCATCGCTGCGAGCAGCGAGCGACACTGGTGGTATCGCAGCACCCGATCCCTGCTGCGCCAACTCATCGAACCGCACATCGTGCACTCCCCCGATGCCATCTGCCTCGACGCTGCAGGAGGCACCGGGGCCACCGGGGCCTGGCTGCGCACGCATGCCACGACGATCCTGGCTGATTACGACGACACCGCCCTGCACCTGGCCCGGGCAGCGACGCCCGACTACAGACCAGTACGGGCCGACCTGAACCACCTCCCATTCGCCGACGACGCCTTCAGCGTGGTGCTGTGCGTCACCGCCCTGTACCACCGGATGAACCCCGACCCGGCAGCAGTGGTCCGTGACTTTGCAAGAATCACCCGGCCCGGAGGCCTGGTGTGCCTCATGGAGCCGGCGGGCAAACGACTGTGGCGCAGCCACGACGAGGTCACCCATGCGGCGCGCCGGTTCAGCCTGGGCGAGCTTCGCCACATCGCAGAGGCGGCCGGCCTCGAGATCGTCACGGCCACCGGCGCATACAGCTTCCTGCTCCCGCCAGCGTTCGTGATGAGCCTGATCGAACGTCGGCGCACCGCGCAGCACAGCGCCACCGCTGCGAGCAGCGACGTGGAACGCAGCCCCTCCGGCCTGGGCGGCGTCCTCAGCGCCCTGGCCGCCATCGAACGGCGCCTCCTGCGCCATGTCAGCCTGCCGTTCGGGCTCTCGGCCCTCGTCATCGCACGCAAGCCCGTCGACGCACTACCGTTCACCTCGTGACGATCAAGCTCGGATACAACACCGGTTATTGGGGCAGCGGCCCGCCCGCAGGCGCGCTCGATGCAATTCAGGAGGCCGAGCGGCTCGGCTTCGAAAGCATCTGGACGGCCGAGGCATACGGCAGCGACTGCCTCACCCCGCTCGCTTGGTGGGGGGCGCACACCTCGACGGTGAAGCTGGGGACAGCCATCACCCAGATGAGCGCTCGAACGCCTGCCGCCACTGCCATGGCCGCGATGACACTCGACCACCTCAGTGGTGGTCGGTTCATCCTCGGTCTCGGCGCCAGCGGGCCGCAGGTGGTCGAGGGCTGGTACGGCCAGCCCTACCCGAAACCATTGGCACGAACACGCGAGTACGTCGAGATCGTGCGTTCGATCATCCGGCGCGACCAGCCGGTGAACCATCATGGCGACTTCTACGACATGCCCTACGAAGGTGGTGCCGGACTCGGCAAACCCCTCAAGAGCACCATTCACCCCCTGCGGACCGACATCCCCATCTACCTCGGCGCCGAGGGCCCGAAGAACGTGGCGCTCGCCGCCGAGATCTGTGATGGCTGGTTGCCCTTGTTCTACAGCCCCAAGGACGACGCGTTCTACCGTGAATGCCTCGCACGCGGTTTCGCTGCGAGCGGGGACCCCACCAAGGCCGACCGCTTCGAGGTCGCATCTACGGTGATGATCATTCCCGGCGACGATGTAGAGCAGTGCGCCAACCTCGTTCGCCCGTTCCTTGCCCTGTATGCCGGTGGCATGGGGGCCCGCGGCGCCAACTTCCACTTCGAGGTCTTCGCCCGCATGGGCTACGAGGACGTCGCGCTCAAGGTGCAGGACCTCTACCTGCAGGGCAAGAAGGCCGAGGCTGCTGCTGCAATCCCGTTGGCCATGGTGCAAGACGTGGCGCTGGTCGGGCCACCGGCCAAGATCAAAGACGAACTGCAGCTATGGAAGGACACGTGCATCACCACGTTCCTGGTGAGCGGACCCCGTGAAGTGCTGGGGCTCTACGCTGATCTCATCCTCGGCTAGGTGGATCCGACTCGTTAGTCGCAGCAGCTGTCACGCCAACCACACGTACGGCACTTGAAGTGGGCGTGCTCGGGATGCAGCGCCCCACCGCACAGTGGGCATTCAGGAAACACGCCGTAGCGCGGGTGACAAGCACCGGGCGACGGTGCCTGCGGCACCGTGGCGGACCTGCCCGATGGATCGGAACGACTGGTAGTGGAGACGTCTGACACCACAACAGTGTGACAAGCAACCAGTCCACCAACGCGGATGGACGGCCCGATCCTCCGAGGTAGTTGCGGTGTGCAACTACACTGGCATGGTCCGTCGAGCCCCGAGTTGTCAATGAGCACCGCTGTCACGCCGCAACCCATGAAGCGCAAGGCCCGTCCCGGCACCGCTGGGGCTGCACTTGGGTATCGCGATTTCCGGATCCTGTGGATCGGCTTGTTCGCCAGCAACATCGGTACGTGGATGCAGAACCTGGCGCTGCCGGCGTATATCGACGCTCGTACTCACCGCGCCACATGGGTGGCCATCATGGGCTTCGCCCAACTCGGACCGCTGCTGTTGCTGTCGATTCCTGGCGGTGTCCTGGGCGACCGGTTCCGCCGCCGCCCATTCCTGATCACCAATCAGGCCGCACAGATGGTCTTCGCCGTGGCAATCGCGTTCCTCATCTCGCGCGACGCATCGCTGTGGGCCATCTTCGCGATCCAACTCGGCATCGGTGTCTTCAACGCGCTCGGTGCGCCTGCGATGCAGGCGTCCATCCCGTTGCTGGTCAGCCGCGAAGACCTCCCCGGAGCACTCAGTCTCAACTCCGTCATGCTCAACGGCTCACGCGTCATCGGGCCGGCGCTTGCCGCAGCGCTCATCGGGTTGGGCGTCACGGTGCCGCAGATCTTCGTCTTCAACGCAGCAACGTATTTGTTCGCTGTCGCCGGCATCGCGATGATCACCATTCCCCACGTGAGGAGCGAATCCCTCGAGAAAGGCGTACAGAAGTTACTGGTTGGTGTACGCATCGCCCGGTCGCGCAGCGTGCTCAGCCGCATGTTGTTGGCGATGACGGCGTTCTCGTTCTTCTGCCTGCCGTATGTCAGCCTGTTCCCCTCGATTGCCCGGCTCAATTTCGGCATTCCCTCCAGCAGCGCAACGTACAAGTGGCTCTATGCCACCTGGGGCCTTGGGGCAGCGCTCGGCGGCCTCGCGTGCGGCAGCGTGCTCATACGCTTCGACCGGCGCAAGCTGATCACGTTCGCATTCCGTGGTTTTGCGGTCTGCATGGCCGGCTTCGCTCTCGCACGTGGACCATGGTTGGCCATCCCCATCGGGTTCCTGCTCGGATTCTTCTACTTCATGGCCGTCACGCCGATGGTGACGGTCTTTCAGACGAACATGCGCGACCACGAGCGAGCGCGCGTGATGTCGTTGTGGTTCATGGCCTTTGGTGGCACCGTCACCCTCGGGGCACTGGCCTTTGGGCCCGTGGTCGACCATATCGGAGCGCGCCCGGTGCTGGCCATCGGTGTGGTTGCTGCGCTGGTCTTGAGTTGGTGGACCGACCTGATTCGCCGACCAGTGGGGTTACTCGCCGACGACGAGCGCCGCGAGGCGATCGAGGCCCGCAACGCGGCTGCCCTTGATGAGCACGGCGTCGGCGCTGGCGAGTGACTGCAGCACGGCCAGCGCATCGTCTCGGGCCGGCACGCCATACAAATCGGTTCCTACTGCGATCAATTCGATACCGCGCTCGCTGAGCAGTCGAGCAATGTCTGCGTGCTCTCGCACCGGATCGGCAAGTTCGGCCATGACGCCCAGCACCGCCACCCGTCGACCCGGCACGCTCAGCGCTGACAGGGTTTCGATGGCGGCACGCATCGATGCCGGGTTCGCGTTGTAGGCGTCGTTGATCATCACGGCGCCATTGGCGTTCCGAACGATCTCCATCCTCCACGGCGACAGCCGTGCCTCGCTCAGCGCAGCGCCTGCGGCGCCGAGGTCGACCCCGCAGACCCCGGCCACGGCCAGCGCCGCTGCCGCATTCGTGGCCATGTGCTCGCCGCTCACTGCAAGACGTACATGCTGCGCCCCCCACGGTGAGCGCAGCATGAACGATGGGCGCGCCAGGTCGTCGAGCACGAGGTCCTCGATGCGCACATCGGCCTGAGCGGACCGGCCGTAGGTCAACACTGCACACCCGGCCACCCCTGCCATGGCCACCACGCGCGGATCATCGGCATTCAGAACGGCCACACCGGCGGCTGGCAACGCTGCGATCAACTCGCTCTTGGCGCGCGCCACGCCATCGATACCGCCGAGCAGTTCGGTGTGGGCCTCGGCCACACGCGTCACCACCCCGATGTCGGGCCGGCCGACCGAACACAACCGGGCGATTTCGCCGATGCCGCGCATGCCCATCTCCAACACCAGTGCCTGCGTGTCGTCGGGCGAATTGAGAATGGTCACGGGCAGGCCCTGCTCGTTGTTGAAGCTCTTCTCGTTGGCCGACGTACGCAGCCCGGCCGACAGCGCCGCGCGGGCCAGGTCCTTGACGCTGGTCTTGCCCACCGAGCCGGTGACACCCACCACGCGGGCGTCCAGACGGGATCGTCCCCATCGTGCGAGCTGCATCAGCGCAGCGGCCGTGTCGGCGACCACCACGGCCGTGCCGGAGCCCGGCTCGCGTTGGGTCAGGTAGGCACCAGCGCCGTGGGCGAGCGCGCCGTTGATGAACTCATGGCCGTCACGGTCGGCAACGATGGCCACGAACAGCTGACCCGGCGAGAGCACCCGGCTGTCGAACGACACGCCATCGAGTTCGACATCGGGGCCGAACAGGGTCCCGCCGGTTGCCGTAGCCACATCGCTCGCACGAAAACGCATGGCTGCACGGTAGCGCCGGCCGTTGTTGAAGCTCGGGCACTGATGCCCCGGCAGGGCCGCTGACGACGGCTACCGTTGCCGGCATGGCCGACGACAGAATCAACCTCATCGTGATCTTCGGCGGCCAATCGGCCGAGCACGACGTGAGCTGCGTCACCGCCACGCATGTGCTGCGCGCCGTGGATCAGTCGCGCTATCGCGTCACGCCCATCGGCATCGATCGCGACGGCCAGTGGCAGCTGGCCACCGCAGCATTACAGGCACTCGCTGCCGGGCCGCAGGCGCTTCCCGAACGTCTCGAAGCCATCGGCGAGCCCCTCTCCCCCACCCCCATGCTCGCTGCGGCGGCCGGCAGCGGCGCCGTGGTGGTCATGCCGCTGCTCCATGGCCCGTTGGGCGAGGACGGCACGGTGCAGGGACTCCTCGAGCTGATGGATGTGCCGTACGTGGGCAGCGGCGTGCTGGCCTCCGCCGTGAGCATGGACAAGGCACTGGCCAAGGAGGTACTCGGCTTCCACGGCATTGCCCAGGCCCGCTGGGTGAGCCTGCGCGAGCACGACATCTCCCCCGCCCGGCTCGCCGAGGTTGCCGGGCAACTGGGCCTGCCCGTGTTCGTGAAGCCTTCGAACATGGGCTCGTCCGTGGGCGTCAGCAAGGCATGCACACTCGACGAACTCCAGGCCGCGGTCGAGCATGCGCTCAGCTACGACGAGTGGGTGCTCGTCGAAGAAGCCATCGTCGGGCGCGAGATCGAGGTGGCTGTGCTCGGCAACCTCGAACCCCAGGCCAGCGCACCCGGCGAGATCGTGCCCGGTAAGGACTTCTACGACTACGAGGACAAATACCTCGCTGACGGTGCGCAGTTGCTGATTCCTGCGCCGCTCAGCGCCGCCCAGTCCAACGAGGTACGCACCTTGGCCCTGCAGGTGTACCGGGCCCTGCGTTGCGAGGGTCTTGCCCGCGTGGACTTCTTCCTGGAGGAGACCGGGCGTGGGTTCCTGATCAACGAGGTCAACACCATGCCAGGCTTCACGCCGATCTCGATGTATCCGAAGATGTGGCAGCACAGCGGGCTGACCTACCCGGAACTCGTCGACCGCCTGATCGACCTCGCGCTCGAGCGCCACCGACGGCGGCGGCGCAACACCAAGCGCTGATCGCGCCCGCTGGTCAGGGCCGCAGCGCGGCGAGGAGAAACTCGGTGAGCTCGCTGCGCAGGCGGCGCAGGCCCGCCGTGGTTGCCTCCCACTCCACCGCTCGTAAGGCAGTTGGTTCGGTGGCGATCCCGGTGACGGTTGCATAGGACAGCGCGACCACCAAACCCGGATCGGCCGTGCGCAACCGCCCGGCCTGCATCTCCTGCGCCAGATAGTCGATGGCACGGCGGACGAAGGGCTGCACCTGGGTGGTCAGCCGCTCGGCGTGCTCAGGCGACAAACGGCTGACCTCGCGTACGAGCCCGAGCAGGGCCGGCCGGCGCACCGCAGGGCGCAGCACTGCCTTGATGACGGCTTCGACCCGCGCCAGGGGTTCGTCGGGCGCCGAGCGCACCGCCGCCTCGATCACCGCAGCCAATTCGATAGCCGTCTGCTCGAGCACCGCCTCGAGTAGCTCGTCTTTGGACGGGAACCAATACAACACCGTCTGCTTGGCAACACCGACCACCGCAGCGATGTCGTCGAGCGAGACAGCCGAGAAACCCCGGCTGCCGAACAGGTCGACGCTGGCTTCCAGGATCGACGCTCGCGTTGTGCCTTTTCGGGTAACCATCGCTCTCTACCATATGGTAGAAAGAGGGCCGTGAAAACGATCGCCGGGCCATCGAGCCATGATTGCTGAGCAACTGCCATGATTGCCGAACAGCTCGCAGGCAAGCGCGTCGCCATCACCGGCTCCACGGGCTTCGTCGGCACGGCGCTGGTTGAACGGCTGCTGCGCAGCGTTCCCGGGTGCGATCTGGTGCTCCTCATCCGCGGCGGCAAGCGGGGTGCCCCCGAGCGCGCCCGACGCGAGATCTTCAAAAACGACGCCTTCGATCGTCTCAAAGAGGAACTGCTCCTGACGGCCGAACCCTTCGAGGCCATGCTCGAGCGGCGCGTCATCACCGTCAACGGCGACGTCAGCACCGACGGCCTGGGGCTCAGCGAAGCCGACCGGGCCATCTTCGCCAGCTGCGACATCATCATCCACTCGGCTGCCGCGGTTGCGTTCGACTCACCGCTCGACACCGCCGTCGAGATCAACCTGCTCGGCCCGACGCGTGTCGCGCAAACGCTGAACGACATGAACGTGGCGCCGCATCTGGTGGCAGTCAGCACCTGTTATGTCGCCGGCAACCGACGCGGCAACGCCCCCGAGGAACTGGTCAGTGAGGGCCCGTTCGATCTCGGCCTGAACTGGCGCAAGGAGGTCGCTGCAGCACGACGCCTGCGCAGCGACACCGAGGCGTCCAGCCGCCAGCCAGTGCAGCTTCGTGAATTCCGCGAGAGCGCACGTAAGGAACTCGGCGCAGCGGGCGCACCGGCGCTGGCCGGCAAGACCGAGCACATCCGCGAGAAGTGGTGCACCGAACAGCTCGTCGAAGCTGGCCGCGCCCGTGCCGCCAGCATCGGCTGGCCCGACGCATACGCCTACACCAAGGCGCTCGGCGAGCAGGCGCTGATGGAGACCAAGGGCAACGTGCCGGTCAGCATCGTGCGGCCCTCGATCATCGAATCCGCGCTCGCCGAACCACGACCCGGTTGGATCCGCGGCTTCCGCATGGCCGAGCCGGTCATCATCAGCTACGCACGCGGTCTGCTCACGCAGTTCCCCGGCGTACCCGAGGGCACGGTCGATGTCATCCCGGTCGACATTGTTGTCGCCGCCATCATTGCCGTCGCCGCAATGGGCCCCGAGCACGCGCCGCGCATCACCCAGGTGGCCAGCGGCGGCATCAACCCGCTGAAATACAAACTGCTCGTCGACAACGTCCGCTCGTGGTTCACCGAGCACCCGTTGTACGACGCCGAGGGCCAGCCGATCGTGGTCCCCGAGTGGCAGTTCCCCGCACGCGGCAAGGTGCAGCAGCAGCTGAAACGCGCCAAGACCGTGGTCACCCGCGCCGAGCGCGCGCTGCAGGCGCTGCCGTTGCGCGGCACACAGGCCACGTGGGCGGCCAAGCTCGAAGAGCGCAAACACGACATCGAACGCGCCTACGAGTACGTGCAGCTCTACGGGCTGTACACCGAGTGCGAGGCCATCTATCAGGTCGACAACCTGATGAAGGTCTGGGATTCACTGTCGCCGTCCGATCAGGCCACGTTCAACTGTGACCCCCGATCGGTCGACTGGACGACGTACGTCACCACCATCCACCTGCCGTCAGTTGTTGCACATGCACGGGTCAAGAGCACGCCCGGCAAGAACCGTAACGACCGCGCCGATCGCCTGCGCCGCAACGTGTTGTCGCCCGAACGCCACGTCGCTGCGTTCGACCTGGAGAACACCCTCATCTCCAGCAACGTCGTGGAGAGCTTCTCGTTCCTGGCCACGCGCCGGCTGAACATGCCCGAGCGAATGCGCTATGTGCTGCGCACGCTCGCCCAGGCACCGGGGCTGTCGAGCATGGACCGCAAGGACCGCGCCGACTTCCTGCGCTACTTCTACCGCCGTTACGAAGATGCTCCCGTTGCCCAGATCGACGAGGACTCCAAGGATCTCCTCACGCAACTCATCGTCACGAAGAGCTTCCCCGCTGGCATTCGCCGCGTGCGCGAGCACCGCGCCCTCGGCCATCGCACCGTGCTCATCACCGGAGCGCTCGACTTCGTCGTCGCCGGCCTGAAACCGTTGTTCGACGAGATCGTTGCAGCCGAGATGACCGTGCGCCCCGATGGCACCTACAGCGGCGAGCTGGCCAAGGTACCGCCCACCGGCGAGACCCGCGCCCAGGTCCTGGCCGACTACTGCAAGGCCGAGGGTTTCCTCCTCGAGGAGTGCGTTGCCTACGCCGACAGCACCAGCGACCTGCCGTTGCTGGAATGCGTCGGGTTCCCCGTTGCCGTCAACCCCGAGACCCGTTTGGCGACCATTGCCCGAAAGCGTGGTTGGCTGGTGGAGGACTGGGAGAAGGCCCCGGGCGGGCCACGCCCGCTGTTGCCCATCGGTACGTTGCTGAGCGAGCGCGAGCGCAAACGCACCTTTGTCGGCAGCTCGCCACGAGGCCGGTTCTCATGAAGGCTCTTCAGGTTTCCCGCAAAGTGGCACGGCTCGGCTTGGCGCGCATGGTCTCTGCACTCAGCCCGGCGGCTGCGGCGCGCATCGGCCCCATCGAACTGGTCAACATCGATCCCCCCGAATCACTGGGCGAGGGGTGGCACACCGTCACCACCCGGCTCAGCGGGATCTGCGGCAGCGATCTTTCGACCATCGAAGGTCACGCCTCCACCTATTTCGACGACTGGGTGAGCTTCCCGTTCACGCCAGGCCACGAGGTGGTGGGCGAACTGGCCGATGGCACACGGGTGGTCATCGAGCCCGTACTCGGGCACGCCGCCCGGGGCTTCCCGTTGCCGTTCCCCGATGCTGCGCCCGGCGACGGCGACGACTACGCCCATCTCGCCCTGCCCCCGCTCAAGCCCGGCATCCAGACCGGGTTCTGCCACAGCACCGGTGGCGGTTGGAGCACCAAGTTCCAGGCCCACGACAGCCAGTTGCACCACGTGCCGTTCGACATGAGCGACGAAGCCGCCGTAATGGTCGAACCCGCAGCCGGAGGCATCCACAGCGCACTGTTGTGCTGGCCGACGCTGATCGGCGTGGAGAACCCGATCGTGGCTGTGCTCGGTGCCGGCACCATGGGCCTGTGCGCCATCGCCGGCCTTCGCCGCTACATCCCGAACGTGAAGATCCTCGTCGGCGCCCGCTATCCGCACCAGCAGTCGCTGGCGATCAGCATGGGCGCTGACATCGTGGTTGCGCCGGGTGAGCTGACCCGGGCGGTGCGACGTGAGGTCGGTTGTCATGTGGTGGGCGATTACCTCAGCGGAGGAGCCCACGCCACCATCGACGCCGTCGGCAACAGCGGCTCGATCGAGACCTGCCTGCAGAT
>CAFBLP010000061.1_pt1 | contig 19108 bp, 18 predicted proteins | sample 7268181 | NCBI WGS metagenome assembly CAFBLP01 (sample SAMEA6814034, study PRJEB35770) | freshwater metagenome | biome: Freshwater; feature: Freshwater reservoir; material: water | place: Czech Republic | collected 2017-05-23 | depth 30m m | reverse complement strand
CGCAGTCCGGCAGAATATGCCTCTGACCTGCGGTTTCCTTGTGGAGCTGAGGGGAATCGAACCCCTGACCCCTTCCATGCCATGGAAGTGCTCTGCCAACTGAGCTACAGCCCCGTATCGGGAACATGAAGATACCAGCGCGACATGGTGCTCCAAACCCTCTGACGGGAGATTCCTGACAGATACCGACGAGATCGCCAGCGAGAGCACCTCAACGCATGCGCTGCGCTGCCGGCGAACCCAGGGTCAGAGCGCCGCTGGCTCGGTAACGGCCCATTCGATGACCGGCGCATCGCGGTAGAGACGTTCGATCTCGTAGAACGAACGCGTCTCGTCGCTGAACACATGCACGACGAAATCGCCGTAATCGACCAGCACCCACTGCTGCTCGCGGGCACCCTCGACGCGCAGCGGCGACCGGCCCGAGGCCTCGCGCACCTTGGCCTCGACCTCGTCTGCCACCGACCGCACCAGGCGGCGGTTGGAGGCACTGGTGATCACGAAATACTCCGTGATGGCCAAGATCGGCCCGACTTCGAGGACCAACGTATCGGTGGCCTTCTTGTCGTCTGCAGCTCGCGCCGCAACGATGGCCAGGTCTCTCGATGTCAGTTCAGCGGTCATGTCAGGGAGACACCGTAGCGCCGGTTGTCCCAACAACAGCGCCGAGGCTGGTCGTTGGCGCTGACGACCCGCCGGTCTGATTCCGCTTGACCACGTCGAGATAGCTGCGCCCGATCACGATGACCACGTCAACCAGCGGGAAGGTGAACGCCGGGCGCCGGTACTCGATGTCGCCGAACAGCGCCTCCAGCCCCTTGACCTCGGGTTCGGGAAGGTCGCTCGACGAGTAGACAATGGTCTTGTCGGGAACCTTGTGCGTCTCGAGCGTGAACACCTGCGACGACACCGACACCACGTTGCTCTGCACGAACAACAGCAGCCCCAACGCGTCGCGTGTGAGGTCGCCGCTGGTCATCCCGTTGATGCCGGCCTGTTGAATATCGGAGTCGGACAGGCCGTTCTCGATGCGGTAGCTCAGGTTCGGGTACGGAGCGATCATCGCCCCTGGCGCAATTCCGGCCATCACCAGCACCACCGACGACCGATCGAGGGCACCGACGTCGACCTTGCCCGGGTTTGATGATCCTGTGATCGGCCGCGTCGTGAAGTCGTTGTAGACCTGCACCGGCCCGGCCAGGAAGTGGGCCAGGAACTCGTCGAACGTGGTGGGCGGCCCAGTGGGCTCCGCGCCACCGTTCAGGCCGGCGCCGATCGCGGCGGCAACACCATTCCAGACGGCGCGCACGTTGGACAGCCGGGTGGTCGAGGTCTGCGCCGGATCGTTGGCCGCGAGAACGGTGGCAGCCTGCTCGGGGCCGAGGGTCGCGGCGCCGGCCGGGAACAACGTGGTGGACGCTCCCGAGGGAGTGGCGGCCAGCACCGGGTTGGGCAGGGTCGTCGACAGCGAACCGGCCGGAGCGAGCAGCTTGGCGATCTGAGCTTCATCGGCTATGGCGTTCATGCTGAGCGTGATGCTGCTGATGGACTCCACATCGCTCAGCAGGCCGTCGGCGCCGCCGTAGATCATGCTCTCCGACACCGGGATATTGGCATCACCAAACGCCTGTGCGCTGGTGGTGTTGGTGGGGATGGACACCAGCGTGCCACCCTTGCCGGTGCCGGGGGCCAGCACCAACACGGCGAGCGCCGTGACGACCTGTTGACTGTCGACCACTGCCAACATCGCCGTGGGAGTAGAGGGGAAGCCCACCTCGGGCAGCGTCACAGCCTCTGTGCCGGCCCTGCTGTTGCGCAACACGTCCCATCCGAAGTAACCGACAACCGGCGCTGCGCCCAGCACCAGCACGCCGGCCAACCCCGCCGCAACGGTGCGCCGACGCCGACGACTCGCCAGCGCGGTCATCGCCCGCCCCCGTAGAGTCCGCGTTGACGCACGACCTCGAGCACCGGTTCGGTGATGAGGAAGTCGAGCGGGCGACCATCATTGAACCGTTCCCGCAGGTCGGTGCTGGACACGTCAAGGTGGGGCACCTCCACATGCTGCCACGGGAACTGCCGCGGCAGTTCCGCCTTCTGCCCCGGGCGGTCGACGACGACCAGCGTGGATCGGGCGGCGACCTCGTCGTAGCGGTCCCACGTGGTGAAACCGCCAGCGGCGTCGTCGCCGACGATGGTGAACAATTCGGCTCCCGGATACTGCTCGGCGAGCAGGCTCAGGGTGTCAGCCGTGTAGCTGGGGCCGCCGTGGTCGATCTCGGTCCGGCCGGCCTCGAGACCAGCGACGTGTGCCACTGCCGCCTGAACCAACGCAAAGCGGTCCTCGGCAGGAGTGATCTCCCGGCTCCGTTCTTTTTGCCATGGCACATTGGCCACCATCAGCACCACCACATCGAGTTGCAGAGCATGTCGCACGTTGACGGCCGTGACCAGATGCCCAACGTGCGGAGGGTCAAACGTACCGCCGAACAATCCGATACGTTGGGGCACGAAGACGCATTGTAGGAGAAGTCAGCGCCGAATCGGCGGCACCCCGGCCCGAGACGGCTGTCGTTCGCGCGTATCTGACACGACAGGGCTTGACCAATGGTGTACTCTGGACTCTCCCCCCCTTAGAGACTCTTCAACATCTGCCCAACACCCCCCTTGGACAGCGGATTTCACCTCGTCGTGCGTGTCAACGCACAACCAGCGACATCTGCCTCGGTGGGTGCGTGGTGGTGGCACCGGCCAGCAACTTCTGCCGGTTGTGCCAACCGACACGTCACACCGCGGAATGCGAACAACACAAGAACGGTTAGACACCCCGATATGAACGATTCCATTGGTCTGTACCTCAACGACATCGGCAAAGTTGCCCTGCTCAACGCTGAAGAAGAGCGCGAACTCTCCCGCGCTATCGAAGCAGGCCGCGAGGCCGCTGAGCGTATCTCCAACGGCGAGAAGTCAGCGCAGCTCAAGACCGCTGTCAACGCCGCCGCCAAGGCAAAGGATCGGTTCATCCGCTCCAACCTGCGGCTCGTGGTGAGCATTGCCCGCCGCTATCCCCTGCCCCAGGGCATGGACCTGCTCGACCTCATCCAAGAGGGCAACCTCGGTCTCGAGCACGCCGTCGACAAGTTCGACTGGCGTCGCGGCTTCAAGTTCAGCACGTACGCCACGTTCTGGATCCGCCAGGCCATCGGCCGTGCCCTCGACCAGAAGGCCAGCCTCATCCGCATCCCCGGCGATCGCTCGGCAAGCCTGCGCGCTGCACTGCGTCAGGCCAGCGGTGATGGCGAGACCCTCGACCTCGGCAATGCCGAACTGCACCGTCTCACCACGCCCGTGTCGCTTGACAAGACCATCGGCGACGATGGCGATGCCACGCTCGGCGACCTCATGGCCAACGGCGACGGAACCCCCGAAGATGCCGTCATGGCCATGGTCGACAGCGATCTGCTCGACGAATTGCTCGGCACCCTCGACAAGCGTGCCCGGTACGCCGTCGAGGCCCGCTTCGGCCTGCTCGACGGCGAGCGCAAGAGCTTCCGCGAAGTCGGCGAGAACCTGGGCGTCACGGCCGAGGCGGCACGCCGTCTCGTCAGCCGGGCCGTGGCAGGTCTTCGCGAAGACGCTGTCCGCATTCTGGCGGCCTGACCCCAACATGGCCAAGGCGTGGACACCATCCTCTTGGCAGTCGTTTCCAGCGGCACAACAGCCCGAGTGGCCTGACTCCGGTGCGCTTGACCGTGCGCTGAAGCAGATCAGCGGCTATCCCCCGTTGGTGTTCGCTGGCGAGGCCCGCAGCTTGCAGACCGCGCTCGGCCATGTGGCCTCCGGCAACGCCTTCTTGCTGCAGGCTGGCGATTGTGCCGAGAGCTTCGAAGACTTCTCGGCGGTCAACATCCGCGAGAAATTGCGCGTCATCCTGCAGATGGCCGTGGTGCTCACCTACTCGCTCGGTGTGCCCGTGGTGAAGGTGGGGCGCATCGCCGGGCAGTTCGCCAAACCGCGGTCGTCACCGTTCGAACGCATCGGCGATCTGGAACTACCCAGCTTCCGCGGTCACATCGTCAACGCAGAGGCGCCCACGGCCGCAGCCCGGGTACCCGACCCCGACCGTCTCGTGCAGGCGTACCACCAGAGCGCCTCCACGCTCAACCTCGTCCGCGCCTTTGCCAAGGGCGGTTTCGCCGATCTCAACCGGGTGCATGCCTGGACCCAGGAGTTCGTCGCCAGCAGCCCCGAGGGCCGCAAGTACGAGCAACTCGCTGCCGAGATCGATCGTGCGCTGCGCTTCATGCGGGCATGCGGAGTGGACACCGAATCGAACAGCCGCCTCCACGAGGTTGACTTCTTCACCAGCCACGAGGCGCTGTTGCTCGGCTACGAAGAGGCGCTCACCCGTCAGGATTCGCTGACCGGCGGATGGTACGACTGCTCGGCGCACATGCTGTGGATCGGCGAGCGCACCCGCAACCTTGATGGCGCACACATCGAGTTCCTGCGCGGCGTCGGCAACCCTGTCGGCTGCAAGGTCGGCCCCACCACCGACCCCGAATACGTGCTCGAGCTGTGCCAGGCCCTCAACCCGGCCCGCATTCCCGGTCGGCTCACGCTGATCAGCCGGATGGGTGCCAACCATGTCGAGGACAAGTTGCGACCTCTGCTGCGGGCCGTCCGAGATGCCGGCCACCCCGTGGTGTGGGCATGTGACCCCATGCACGCCAACACCTACACCGCCGTCAGCGGCCACAAGACACGCGACTTCGACGAGATCTGCTCCGAGATCGCCGGTTTCGTGCGGGCGCACAGCGCCGAGGGCACCTGGCCGGGCGGTATCCATGTGGAACTCACCGGCGACGACGTGACCGAATGCGTCGGTGGTGCCGACAAGATCTTGGACTCGCAGCTCGACGACCGTTACCAGACGGTGTGCGATCCACGCCTCAACGGCCGCCAGAGCCTCGATCTCGCCTTTCGCGTTGCCGATCTGATTCGTACCAACGGCCTGGCGTGAACCCGTTCGGGTCGGCGCTGTCGTTGATCGACAGCTGGCCCGTTCCCACCGTGGCGGCCGCCGTGGTGGGCGACAACGGCTCGGTGACCACGCATGGCAATGGCGACCATTCGTTTCGTCTTGCCTCGATCACCAAGATCATCAGCACCTGGGCGATCATGATCGCTGTCGAGGAGGGCGTGATTGCGCTCCACTCCGCCGTTGGCCAGCCGGGGTGTACCCTGCGGCACCTGCTCAGCCATGCCGGCGGGTACGGCTTCGATAGCCCCACGCCCGTGTCAGCCCCCGGTCGGCGGCGTATCTACTCGAACACCGGCATCGAGTTGGCGGCCGACGCGGTAGCCCACGCTGCGGGCATACCCTTCGGCGAGTATCTCCGTGAGGCGGTGCTCGACCCCCTCGACATGACTCATTCGGCCCTGCGCGGCTCGCCCGCCCACGGCATATGGAGCACCATCGACGATTGCGTCAAGTTGGTGCGCGAGCTCATGCACCCCCGCCTGCTGGCGCCCGAAACCGTGCACGAGGCCACGACCACCCAATTCGGCGAACTGGCCGGCGTGGTGCCGGGCCTCGGCAGCTACCGGCCCTGCCCGTGGGGCCTTGGCGTGGAGATCCGCGGCGGCAAACACCCGCATTGGACCGGTACTCGCAACAGTCCGGCCACGTTCGGCCACTTCGGAGGGGCCGGCACCATGCTGTGGGTCGATCCCGCCGCCCGGATCGGTGTGGTTGCCCTGACGGATCGGGCCTTCACCGACTGGCGCAGCGAGGCACTGGAGCTGTGGCCACAGTTCAGCGACGCCGTGCTGTCAGCATCGGCTGCGCTGTCCGACGTTGCGCTGTCCGACGCTGCGCTGTCCGACATTGGGTAGGCAGTCTACTTGGGTGGGCGGCAGGCGTAGGGCGGGGTCCACGGGCCGCGCCCACACGAGGTCCACAGGTCGCTGGCGGCGTCAGCGCACGCCGTGAGCGAGCGCTGCACCAAGTCGGCGGTCCACCCATGTCTGCCCAGCTCGCCCGTGGGGGCGAACGTGCCCGACAGCACGTTCAGCTGAAAGGTGCAGTGCGAATCGTCGCGGGTGGCAGCGTTCACCGTGACGGCCCGGTAGTTGCAGCCGCCTTCACGCGAGGCGATGTAGACCGCCCACTGCTGGGTGGCTGCATCGGCACCGTCGAGCGCGAACTGGTCGGCGATGATGTCCGCCTGGTGCACAGTACACGCCGGGCGCGCCGCGAAATACGGGATGCCGTCGAGCGTGAGGCTCCACTTCGCCTCGTCCTGCACGGGCGCCGGCCATGGGCCACGGGGCGCGGGCCGGACATCTACTGGGATGGTCAGCGACGACGATGACGCCGGGATGGGGATGAGGCAGGCGAGCGCAACGAGCACAACGAGCAGTTGCGCCCGCCGCTTCATCCACAGAGTCAGCTGAGGCGCTCGACGATCATGGCCAATCCCTGGCCGCCGCCCACGCACATGGTCTCGAGACCGAAGGTCTTGTCCTTGCTCTGCAGACCGTGGATGAGGGTGGTCATGATGCGGGCACCGGTCATACCGAAGGGATGGCCGAGGGCGATGGCGCCGCCGTGCACGTTGAGCTTCTCCATCGGGATGCCAAGGTTACGGGCCGAGGGCAGCACCTGGGCGGCGAAGGCCTCGTTGATCTCGACCAGATCGATGTCGTCGATGGTCATGCCGGCACGCTTCAGCGCCTGACGCACGGCCTCGACCGGGCCGAGGCCCATGATCTCGGGGTTCAGGCCCGACACGCCCGACGAGACCACGCGTGCCAGCGGGGTGAGGCCGAGGGCCTTGGCCTTCTCGGCGCTCATCACCATCACGGCAGCGGCGCCGTCGTTGAGCGGACAGGCGTTGCCGGCCGTGACCTGACCATCGGGGCGGAAGGCCGGCTTGAGCGCCGCAAGGCCCTCGAGCGTGGTGCCCTCGCGGGGGCAGTCGTCCTTGGAGACAACGGTGCCGTCGGGAAGGGTGAGCGGGGTGATCTCCTGCTCGAACCAGCCGTTGGCCACGTTGGCGCTGGCGAGGTCCTGCGAGCGCTTGGCGAAGGCGTCCATGTCCTCGCGGCTGACGCCTTCGACCTCGCGCACGTTCTCGGCGGTCTGACCCATGGCGATATAGGCATCGGGCAGGCCGGCCTGAGGGGTCCAACCGGGCTGGCCCCCGCCGGAGCGCTCGCGGGTGCGCTCGCCGGAGGGCTTGAAGATGGGGTTCGGGGCGGTGTCGCTGGCACCGAACTGGTAACGGCTGACGGCTTCGACGCCGGCAGCGATGAAGCAATCGCCCTCGCCGGCCTTGATGGCGTGGGCGGCCATGCGGATGGTCTGCAGGCTCGACGAGCAGTAACGGTTCACCGTGACGCCGGGGACGCTGTCGAGACCGGCGAGGATGGCGACCATACGGCCGAGGTTGAAACCGGCCACGCCGGCGGGCTGGCCGACGCCCATGAGGAGGTCTTCCACATCGCTTGCCTGCACGGATGGCACCTTGGCCATGAGCGCACGCACGATCTGGGCCGACATGTCGTCGGGGCGCAACGTGGTGAGTGTGCCCTTGTTGGCACGGCCGATCGGGCTGCGAGCGGTGGCGACGATTACTGCTTCGGGCATGGTTCCCCCTGGAGGATGATTCGATCTGGAGACGGTCGAAAGCGCAGCCTAGCGACCGCCCGTTGCCTTCTCCCAACGCTCGGGCGCGCAAGACGCAGGTGGGCCTAGCGGGTGTCGACCACGCGGAACGCCTCGGCGCAACGACCTTCGGCGAGCCCGTACTGGATTGCGGTGGCCGCGCTCCACGAACGGACGCGCTGCTCGATCCCCGAAGGATCCTGATGCTGGGTCTCGTGACACAGCAGTGCCCGGATCTTGCGATCGAGGTTCTGGGTGATGTCCTCGACGTGCATGTCGGCACCGGGAGCGGTTCCGAGGCCCATCACCCAGATCTCGGGAACGGTCCACGGCTCGAGGCCCTCGTCGAGCAGTTCGGGGTACGCGAACGGGTTGCGCGCATCGGGATACACGGCGGCGATGGATGCCTGGCCGGTGGCCAGATGGTCGGGGTGACTGGCGTAGATGCGAGCCAGGTTGAGCTCGGGCGACTGCACCAGCACGCGCTGCGGGCGGACCTCGCGGATCACGCGCGACAGTGCGCAGCGCAGTTCGAGGTTGTATTCCACACGCCCGTCGCGGAAACCCAGGAACACCAGGTTCTCCACGCCCACTTCCTTGGCGGCCCGGGTTTGCTCCTCGCGCCGGGTCAGCGCCATCTGCGGGCGGGCGATGGTCTGGTCGAAGCCGCCGGCGTCACCATCGGTGACCAAGCAGTAGGTCACCTCGATACCGGCGTCGGCCATGTTGGCCACCGACCCGGCTGCCCCGAAATCGACGTCGTCAGGATGAGCGGTGATGACCAGTGCGCGCTGCACCTCGTGTGGTTCCAACATGAGATGCAGGCTACGGCCCGCCTAGATTGCGAGGATGACTTTGCCCTCTGTTTCTCTGGGGTCGTTCGACCTGTCCGATCCACTCTTTTGGACCCAGCCCCGCGACTACCGCGAGGCGGCATTCAAGACGCTGCGCGACAACCCCGGTTTGCAGTTCTTCGCCGAGCGCGAGATCCCCGATATCCCGTTCCCCGTGGGCCCCGGCTATTACGCGCTCGCCCGTCACGAGGATGTGTGGCAGGCCAGCCGCAACGCACAGTTGTTCTGCAGCGGCCAGGGCAGCAACATCGGCGACCTGCCTCAGGAGATGAACGAGTTCTTCGGGTCGATGATCAACATGGACGACCCCAAGCACTTCCGCCTGCGCAGCATCGTCTCCAAGGGGTTCACCCCCAAAGAGATCGGGCGCGTCGAGGAATACGTGAAGGTGAAGGCGAAGTCCATCGTCGACGGCCTGTTCGAGCGCTACCCCGACGGCGAGTGCGACTTCGTCGAAGAGGTGGCCGCTCCCCTGCCGCTGCAGATCATCTGCGAGATGATGGGCATCCCGGCCGAGGACGAAAAGATGATCTTCGCCTGGACCAATGTGATCCTGGGCGCCGGCGACCCCGAGTTCGGCGGAACGCTCGATGCCCTGATGGGTACGGCATTGGAGATGTTCATGTACGCGCAGGCGCTCGGCGAAGACCGCTTGGCCAACCCGCGCGACGACATGACCAGCGCGATGATGCACGCCGAGGTCGACGGCGAACGCCTGTCGGCTCAGGAGTTCGGCAGCTTCTTCATCCTGCTCGTGGTCGCCGGCAACGAGACCACCCGCAACGCCATCAGCCACGGCATGCGCGCGCTCACCCAGTTCCCCGATCAACGCGCCATCTGGTTCGACGACTTCGAGGGCAACACCAAGACCGCTGTCGAGGAGATCGTGCGCTGGGCCACGCCCGTCATCCATTTCCGTCGCACCGTCACCGCCGACACCGTGCTGGGCGACACCGAACTGAAGGCGGGCGACAAGGTGGTCATGTGGTACAACTCGGCCAACCGCGACGAGCGCGCCTTCACCGATCCGTACACGTTCGACGTTCGCCGCAGCCCGCTCCCGGCGCAGGCCGGCTTCGGCGCCGGCGGACCGCACTTCTGCCTCGGCGCCAATTTGGCCCGGCGAGAGATCGCCGTCATGTTCGACGAGATCCGTACCCGCATGCCGAACCTGCAGATCATCAGCGAACCCGACATGCTCCAGAGCGCCTTCATCAACGGCATCAAGCGCATGCGGTGCAGCTGGAAGTAGTCCGCACTCGGCAGCGAACTTGCGTCCTGGGGGCCCATGAGGGGCCGTCAGGACGCAACTTCGCGACAGTCAGCTGGTCTCGCCGCTGAGGTAGTGGCGGCGGCACAACAATTCGTATCGGACGACATCGCCGAACAACGGCTGTTCGCCCTCGCTCGAGGTGTCGCCGACCACCACGGTCTCGCCCTCGTACACGATGGCGCCGTTCACCAGTCGGGCGTTGTGCGTGGCGCGTTGGCCGCACCAGCAACGCGCCTCGACCTGCAGCGCCACACGCTCGTCGGCGATCTCGAGCAACCGCTTGGTCCCGTCGAACAGCAACCCGCGAAAATCGGTGATCAGGCCAAACGCGAACACGTCGACGTTCAGCTCGTCGACCACACGAGCCAGCTGATCGCACTGCGCCGCGGTGTAGAACTGGGCCTCGTCGCAGACGATGAACGACAGCGGCGCATAGGCCATGGCGAGGACGAAGATGTCGAGCTCGCTGTGCACCTCGATGGCCGGCGCCGACACACCGAGGCGACTGGTGATCTGCGTGCCGTCGCGATCGAGCTTGGTGAGCAACAACCCCTTCAGGTTGCGCGATGCAAGGTTGTGGCGGATCTGCAGCGCGAGCGTGCTCTTACCAGAACCCATCGTGCCGAAGCTGAACCGGAGTATCGCCATGTCGGGACCGCACCGTAGCCGATGCGGACTCAGACCCGTCCGGCAGCGACGGCTGCCTCTTCTGCGGCGGTGAGCTGCTGATCGACGATGGCCAGACCGCCGACCCAGAAGTCGGGGTCGGTCAGATCGCAGTCGACGATGCGGCCGAGGTCTTCAGGGCTCATCGACCCACCGGCGCGCAGCAGGTCGAGATACTGGGGCACGAAGGCGTCGCCGACCTCTTCGTACCGGCGGTACACGCTGAGCGCCAGCAACTGGCCGTAGGCATACGCGTACACATAGCCCGGTGTGTGCAGGAAGTGCGGGATGTAGCTCCACCATGTGCGGTAGCCCTCGGTGATCTCCACCGACGGGCCGAGCATGTCGGTCTGCGTCTGCGCCCACATCTCGTTGATGTGCTCGATGGAGAGCTCGCCCGCTGTGCGCCGGCCGGTGTGCACGGCGTGCTCGAAGCGGTTCATCGCGATCTGACGGAACACGGTGGTGATGGAATCCTCGAGCGTGGCGGCCAGCAGGGCCAGACGCTCGTTGGGGTCGGTGAGCATGCCGAGCAGACGGGTGCTGGTGACGGTCTCGCCGAACACCGATGCGGTCTCGGCAAGCGTGAGCGGCGTGGTCATCTGGAACACACCCTGCTCGCGGGCGAGGTAGCCGTGCACACCATGGCCCAGTTCGTGGGCGAGCGTGGCGACATCGCGGGTGCGACTGGTCCAGTTCAACAGCACGTACGGATGATGCGACGGCACGGTGTACGCACAGAATGCTCCGGGCCGCTTACCAGTGCGGTTGGGGGCGTCGATCCAGTTCTCGCGCAGGAACCGCTGCACGATCCCTGCCAGCTCGCCGCTGAACGAGGAGTACGCATCCATCACGATCTCGGTGGCGGCAGACCACGGCACCTGTGCCTCGGTGCTGGCCACCGAGGCCATGCGGTCGTAGTCGGCGATCTTGGGCAGGCCGAGGATCTTGGCCTTCAACGCATACCACCGGTGCGGGATGTCGTAGCGACCGACGACGGCGTCGATGAGCGCCTGCACGCTGTCGTCGCCGGCCTCGTTGGCCAGATTGCGGCTGCTGATCCAGTTGGGGTAGCGGCGCAGGCGGTCGTCGATGGACTTGTCGTTGAGCAAGGTGTTGAACACGAACGCGCGGGTGCGCAGGCCGGGCTGCAGGCCCTCGGTGACTGCGGCATGCGCCTGCTGGCGCACTGCCCGGTCGGGATGCTGCAGCATGGCCAGGCCCTGCGGCAACGGCACGATTGCGTTGGTGCCGTCAGCCCGGGTGAGGGTGACCTCCATGGCCGAGCTGAGCTCGTCGAACAGGCGCGCCCACGCCCCCGCACCGGTCTGGTTCTTCTCGGTGAGGATGCGCTCCTCGGGCTCACTGAGCAGATGCGGCTTGTAACGCCGCGCCGAACGCAGGTGATGGCGTACGAAATCGAGCGCGGGATCGGGGGTCGACAGGATGGCATCGGCATGTTCCTCAGAGGCCTCGGCCCATTCGAGCTCGATGAACAGCAGTTGGGTGCCGATCGCCGTCGCGCGTTCTTCCACATGCGCAACCAGTGCGCCGTGGGCAGGATTCACCGTGTCGCCGGCGAACTGCAGGCCGGCGTAGTTGCCTGCCCGGCCGAGAAGCTCGACGAGCACGGCATAGCGCCGGTGGAACGCTGCCAGTTCGGCGGCGGTCATGGTGGCGATGCGGCCACGGCCCGAGGCAACGAGCTCGGCGACGACGGCATCGGCCCGATCGAGCAATTCATCGACGTCGACGGCACCGTCGAGCAACGGATGCAGGTCCCACGCAACCCCTTTGGCTGCGATGTCATCGGGATCGTGGGCGCGCTCGGCGCCGAGGGCAGACGTCATATGACGAGCCTACGCGCCCGGCCCTACGCGCGCCGGGCCTGCAGCGCCTCGGCGATCCTGGCCTCAACCATCGCCCGGCGTTCGGGGCTGAGGTTGGAGCTCAGTTCGAGATAGGTGCGCAACTCCACGACGACATCGGTGAATTCGTCGACGCCACCCAGTTCGGCCGCATCGGCAATGGCGACGTCGCTGCGAATGCCGATGTAGACGTCAGCCATCAACTGAATCGTGCCCGCTGACAGCAACTCTTCGAGCCGCACGATCTCGTAGCCGCGGCTGTGGATGACATCGATGATGCCGGGCAACGCGTTGACGGTCTGCGTGTGCGAGCCGCCCTCGTGGAGGAGGATGATGTTGCCCGGGTGAATGGTGCGCGCCACATTGTTGATGATCTGCGACGACGAGATGCGCGGCGCCAGGAAGTCGTTCAAGATGGTGGACGTGAACACGTTGGCCATGCCCAGCCGCGCGCATTCGTTCTGGATGACGACACCCTGGGTGAGCCCCGGCGAGCGGAAGAGCTCGGGGGTCCAGTTGAACAGGCTGGCAAAGACATCCTGGGCCGGACTGATCTCGTTGGCGAGACGTGTCGGGTTGTAGGTGGCATGGGTGAGGCTGTGGTTGCCGATGCCGTACCCGCGTTCGAACACCTCACGCGCGATATCGGGAAACATGAGCGCGTTGTTGGCCACCATGAAGAAATGGATGAGCCCATAGTGCTGCTCGAGCCCCGCATTACGCATGTGGTTCATCATCGCTTGGGTGTTGACCGGCCAGGGGCCATCGTCGCAGGTGATGCTGACGATGGGCGGACCGTTCACGTCGCCGGAGCGGATGAGGTCACCCGGGCGCCACAGGCGCGGCCACATGGTGGTGGGAGCAGGCGCTGGTGGGGCCAGCCGGCTGGCGAGCCGTGTTCCGACACCGCCCTGGGAAACATCAACCAGCCCAGCGATGGACGGCGCTGCCAAGGAGTGCAGCGAATGATCGTGAGCAGCGGTGCGGCGGCCGAGCGCAACAGCGCCGACGCAACCAGCCAGACCTGCCGAAGCGAGCTGCAGCAGCTGCCGTCTGGTCAGCAAGCCCGAGTCAGTTCTGTTGGTTCCCACGCGAGCCACGGCACGCGATTCTATGCGAGCACCCCCGCCACTTCACAAGAAATCCACAACAGTGTGCGTCAGGCGACGTACACGTTACGGATGACCTCGTCGATGGTGGTGACGTCGTTGGCAACCAGGTTCATTGCTTCGGCGCCCATGGTGCGCATGCCCTGCTTGGTGGCGAGGTCGCGCACGTCGTGGGGAGTGGCGCCGGCCACGAGCAGTTGGCCGATCTCCTCGGTGACCTCGAGCACCTCGTACACGCCCACTCGCTCGCGGAACCCGGTGTCGGAGCAGTAGTTGCAGCCGGCGCCGCGCAGGAAGACCTTCTTGGTCGGCCCGCCGAGGTAGTCGTACCAGCGCATGTCGCTGGCCGAGGGCTTGTACGGGGCAGCACAGGACGGGCAGATCTTGCGGACCAGGCGCTGACCGACCACGCCCACGAGCGACGACGCAACGAGGAACGACTCCACGCCCATGTCGAGCAGCCGGTACAACGCAGCGCTGGCGTCGGTGGCGTGCAGCGAGGTCATCACCAGGTGCCCGGTGAGCGCAGCATGCACGGCGATGCTGGCGGTCTCTTCGTCGCGGATCTCGCCGACCAAGATGATGTCGGGGTCCTGACGCAGGATCAGCTTCAGGCCGCTGGCGAACGTGACGTCGGCCTGCAGGTTGATCTGCATCTGGTTGATCGCAGGGAACACGTATTCCACTGGGTCTTCGATGGTCATCACGTTCACGTCGCTGCGGCTCACGTTGCCCAGGGTGGCGTACAGCGTGGTGGTCTTGCCCGAACCGGTCGGCCCGCTGCAGATGATCATGCCGTATGGCTTGCTGACGATCGACTGGTACCGGTCGTGGGTGTCGGCAGGCATGCCGAGCTCGGACAACTCCAGGATGGAGCGGCTCTTGTCGAGCAGTCGCAGCACGGCCGTCTCACCCCAGATGGTGGCACCGGTGGAGACGCGCACGTCGAGCCCTGCGCCATCGATGGTCATCTGGAACTGGCCGTCCTGTGGGCGACGCCGTTCGACGATGTCCATGTCGGCCATGATCTTGATACGGCTGACCAGCTCGGGACCCGCCGACGCGGGAAGGCTGAGCACTTCGCGCAATGCGCCGTCCACCCGGAAGCGCACACGGATGCGACCCTCGGTGGGCTCCACATGGATGTCCGAGGCGCGGTCGCGCAGCGCCTGACGAATCATCTTGTTCACCAGTTGGATGATCGGTGCGTCGCTGACGCCGATCTCCTCGATCACTTCCTCGGGCGCAGCATTGGCCCAGAACTCCTGGATCTGGCGGTCATCGGCCGAGATCAGCCGGTAATGGGTCCGCAGGGCGGTCTCCACATCGGCCGGAGGAGCGAGGAACACGTTGACCACGTCGACGCGCAGGCGGGCAAGGTACTCGCGCACGGCCGGATCGGCACCGTCGGCAACGGCGACATCGATGGTTCCATCGACAAGGCGCAGAGGAATGACGTGATGGTGGCGCGCCATCACCTCGGGGATCAGTGCGAGAGCGGCCGCAGTCGGGCGTTCGCGGCGCAGATCGACGGTGGGAAGGCCCAACTGCGTGGCCAGCGCCTGGTTGAGCACTATCGGGTCGATGGCCCCCTGCTCGACCAGGATCGCGCCCAGCCGACCACCGGACTCGACCTGATGGTTGAGGGCGTTCCAGATGTCCTCGCTAGCCAAGCCATGCTCGGACGCCAGCACCTCGCCCAGCCGCAATCGATCATCGCCCTCGATGGTGCGCGTGACCTCGGCGGCGGGCCCCGCCTGCACCTGCAGCTCGCCCTGCTCCAGGCCGAGCGCCGTCGATTGTCGCTGCCGCTTCTTCACCTTGGAAATGCTCCCTCGTAGTGCGCCATCACGCTCGGCACCCTTCAAGCATCGGCGCACCACGCCAAATACTCAAGGGAAGAATCTACCGCACCGCAGGGCGGCATGTCCGGCGTCACCAACAGCGGCGCGTACCGCCCGGCAAGTTCTCCTCAAGCACCTGCCGCTTGCTACGCGCAGCATGTAGGATTCGTCTCGGTGGACAGTTTGCTGATGAAGACTTGGCGGTAGAGAACATGGCAAGTGCGACAGGCTCAGGGCCGTCACTCCCGGCGAAGGCCACGGCAACTGACGCAGCACGAGAACAACTCGTCGATGGCGAAAGCTTTGTCGATCGCGCCGGCACTGCCAGCACGGTGGGCACGGCACTTGACGACGACCCCACGCCCGAACCCGTCAAGGTCGTGCCGTGGTACCGCAAGGAATACGGCGGTCGGCGCAAGGTCAAGCCAGAGATCATCATGGAGTTCTCGCGTCAGCTCTCGTCGTTCATCGAGGCGGGCATCCCTCTGATCGATGCGCTCGAGATCGTCGGGCTGCAGGCAGACTCCGACGTGATGCGCGATGTCATCGGCGAGATACGCAGCGCCATCTTGCGCGGGGCCAGTTTCGTAGCCGCTGTCGCCGAGCACCCCGATGTGTTCCCCGCCTACTACCGGGCGATGGTGCGCTCGTCGGGCTATACGGGCAACCTCGATCAGGTGCTCACCCAGCTCGCCTCGTACCTCGAGCGCGACATCACGGCCCGCCGACAGGTGAAGAGCGCCCTCACCTATCCCATCATCGTGCTCATCGTCGCCACTGCCGCAATCATCGCCATGGCCCTGTTCGTACTGCCCAAGTTCTCGACCCTCTACAAGAACCTCGGGGCGCGTCTGCCGCTGCCCACCAGAATCCTGCTCGGCATGACCGACTTCTTCACCGAGTACTGGCCGTTCCTGCTGCTACTGGTCGTCGCCGTGTCCACCGCCGTGTACCTGCTGTACGGCCGCAGCACGGCAAAGCCTCGACGCGACCCGCTGGTGCTGAAGATGCCCGTGCTCGGCGAGTTGGTACACATCGTGGCCATCGAACGGTTCTGCCGGGTGCTCTCTGCGCTTGCCACCGCAGGCGTTCCCCTGCCCGAGGCGATCGAGGTCGCCGCCGACAGCACCAACAACACCGTGTTCCAGACCAAACTCGCCGTCGTGCGAGAGGCACTCGTGCGCGGCGGCGGCCTATCGCAGCCCAGCACGGAATCCGAGCTGTTCCCCATCGCTGCGCGCCAGATGATCGCGGTCGGTGAAAAGACCGGGATGCTCTCGGTGCAACTCGGCAAGGCGGCCAGCTACTACGAGCGCGAGGTCTCGTTCCGGATCAAGAAAGCCACCGACATCTTCGAACCGATGGTCATCTTGTTCGTTGGCGGAATCGTCGGTTTCGTTGCCGTGGCACAGGTGGCCGCGATGTATAGCATCTTCAGTCAGATCAAAACCTGACGATAACCATTCAGGTCAACACGTTCCATCACTCGCATCAGCGACAACAACCATCGTCGAGCGATCGACACCTTTCAAGAAAGCAGAACACGTTATGAATCATCTCGACGAACTTGCCGAGAGCACTGATGCCAGCGCTTCCCGCAATGGTTTCACCCTCATCGAGGTCCTGATCGCCATCGTGGTGGTGGGCATCTTGTCCGCCGTCGTGATCATCGGTATCTCCTCGCTCACCAACAAGGGATCCGGCTCGGCCTGCCAGGCCTCGGCCGACGCAGCCAAGGCCGCGGCCACCGTTCACTATGCCAACACCGGCGCCTACCCGGCGTCGCTGAACGCGATGACCGTCACCAGCCCCAAGGAACTCGAACTGCCGACTGGTGTGACCGCTCCCGTCAATTCCACCACCGGTGCCACCTGGACGCTCACCATGACGCCCGGTTCGCCTCCCACCTTCGCCTGCACGGTCCCCTGATCTGGATGGGTTGTCTGGACATGACAGCGTCGTGTCCAGACAACCGACATCTACCCGACTGCGATCACACCATGAACCACGGGCTCAGGTTTCACCCCAAGGAGGGCTCGGACATGCACCAACGGACCCTTCGCGACGCGGGTGAGACGCTCGTCGAGATCGTGATCACCATTGTCATCGTCAGCCTTGCCGTCACCGCCCTGATCGCAGGTCTGGGCACTGCGGCCGGAGCCGCCAAGGCACACAAGGACCTGGCGCTGTCCGACACCGTGATGCGCAACTACGCCGAGGCAACCAAGCGCGCCGCAGCCACATGCACACCCGGCGGCACCTACAACGTGGTCTACACGCCTCCCACCAACTTCGGCGTGTCGGTATCGCCCGACGGCGGCGTGTGCCCGGCGCTGGATGCCACACAGGCTCTTCTGATCAGCGTCACCACGCCCGTCGGCGTGACCAAGACCATGCAGATCAAGGTGCGCACGCCATGACCGCTCCTCACGGAACCCATCGCCACGACGACCGGGGTGCTGCGCTGATTCTGGCAATCGGCTTCATTCTGCTGATCAGCGCGATCGTGGGCGGGCTTGCTGCGCTCATCACCTCCAGCTTGGACAACCGCGGCACCCTCGACACCATCCGCAACCGGCAGTACGCCGCTGATGCCGGCATTCAAGACGCCATCACACAGGTGCGCTCGGTCACCAATCGCACGTCGGCGCTGGCCTGCGACCCGTCAGCACCGCTCACCTACGTTCCGTTCACGACCGCGCTCAACTCGAGCAATATCCGGGTCGACTGCGCCAAGGCCTTCGGCGTCGCCGGCAGCACCGACAACTACGTGCTCGCCCAACGCAACGTCATCTTCACCGCCTGCGTCGATACCGGCTCGGCCTGCACCACTGCCAACGTCATCATCCGAGCCCAGGTGGACTTCGAGCAGAAGTACGCTGGCGCCGTGACCACCACGTTTGTCCAATCCTGGAGCGTGAACCAATGAACGACCCACGGCCATACTGGCGGCGCTGCATGCGCCCGCAGCGCAACACCGAATCCGGCTTCACACTCATCGAACTGGTCATGGCGGTGGTGCTCAGCGGCCTCATCGCCGGCGTCATCGTGGCAGCGCTGGTGACTTCGCTCAACATCGCCGATTCAGCCTTAGATCAGGTGCACGACTCGGTCGATGCCAGCCTCGTGTCCGCGTTCTTGTACCGCGACGCCCAGGCAGCCGGTGGAGTTGACCCCACGCTTGCTCAACTCGACCCTTCGATCGGCGTGTCCACCAGCGACGCCGGATCATGCGGCGTGCCCAGTGGCTCCACGCTCGTGATGCGCTTCAGCTGGCTCGACCGCCAGACCGTGACGACCAGGCGCACGGTGACAACCACCTATTCATTCGATGCCGCCAACAAGAAACTGACCCGGCGCATCTGCCAGGACGGAACAACCACCGATGCTGTGTTGGCGCGCACGCTCAGCTCGGTGAGCGCCACCTGTACGCCGGCGTGCACCGGGCTGCCCAGCTTCGTCACGCTGGCCCTCGCCGGGAGCGGCATTCGCTCGCCGTTCTCGTACGCGCTCAGTGCATCACTGCGTCCGCAGAACCAGATCCGCCCAACCACGAACACGGCCTCTACCGTGTCGGTGCTGGCCATGGGTGGATCCGCATCAGCATGCCCCAACCTGAAGTTGAGCGGCACGTCCACCATCACCGTGGTCGGTGACGCAACTGTCGGCTCTGACTGCACCGGCGCCGGCCCCCAGAGCGGCGCCCAGACACTGTCGTTCATCAACGGAGGACTCAGCACCCTGGCCGGCCTGACCGACCCGTTCTCAACGCTCGCAGCACCAGCGGGCACCTGTGCGGGCACAACGAACCCGACCCCCAAT
>CAFBLP010000060.1_pt1 | contig 19314 bp, 18 predicted proteins | sample 7268181 | NCBI WGS metagenome assembly CAFBLP01 (sample SAMEA6814034, study PRJEB35770) | freshwater metagenome | biome: Freshwater; feature: Freshwater reservoir; material: water | place: Czech Republic | collected 2017-05-23 | depth 30m m | reverse complement strand
TACGCGAACCCAAGAAGCTGGGAACCGCAATCGCAGCCAGGATGCCGATAATGAGCATTGCCACAGCAAGCTCGGTCAATGTGAAACCGGCATCACGCCGGAACAACTTCTTCATAGCAACCCTCACGAGTTCCTCCATGTTGATTCAGCGCCCCGGCTTCGCAGGACGCCGCCCACGCCGTATGCGCAGACGAAGTTATGTGTCGGCACGAATGCAGCACTTTGTTTCGCGAACTTCCCCACTCCACCCGCCGGAGACACCACTACGAGCAGATCGGATCGTCGGCGTGGCGCCGAACGCGACAGGATGGCGGGGTGAGCGCACCGATCATCGTCATCGTCGGCCGACAGAGCGAGAAGGCCAGCGGTGTACGCGCCGAGGCCTACGCGTCGGGGCAGCGGTACTACAAGGCGATCGAACGGGCCGGCGGCATTCCCCTGATGCTGCCACCGATGCCCGAGCTGCTCGATGGCCGGTTGATCGATCTCATCGGTCGGGTGGATGGCGTGCTCTTCCATGGCGGCGGCGACATCGATCCGCGGCGGTACGGCGACGCCGCAACGGCCGAGCAGCTCTATGGCATCGTGCACGAACACGACGAGGTCGAGTTGGCAGTGATGCGGGCCGCGATCAACCACGATCTGGCGGTGCTGGGCCTTTGTCGTGGGTTGCAGATCCTGAACGTGGCGCTGGGTGGCACGTTGGTGCAAGACATCGGCAGCGAGGACCACTGGCTGAAGTTCCACCCGGTGTCATTGCAGCCCAACAGCCGGCTGGCCAAGGGCTTCGGCACCATTCGGCCGGCGCGCTGCCACAGCGTGCACCACCAGATCATCGACGCTCTGGGCGAGGGGCTGCAGGTGGTCGGAACAACCGACGATGGAATGTTGGAAGCCGTGGAACTCAATTCGGCCACCTGGGTGGTCGCCACGCAATGGCACCCCGAGGACACCGCCCACGAGGACCCCGAGCAGCAGAACATCTTCGACGAACTGGTGCGCCAGGCAGCCGCTGGTCGCGCCCGTCGCTGAGGCGTACGACCGCCTCAGCCCCCGGTCAGGGGGCGGGCGACATTGGTGACCATGTCGCTGGCGTCGATGAGCCACCCGGGGTTGAACCCCACGTACAGCGTGAAGCCTGCACAGAGTGCAATCGCGATGCCCGTGGACAGCGGCACACGAACCGGCTCACGGGTGTCGTCGCCAGTTTCGGGATCGGCCAGCCAGACGTTGACCATGATGCGCAGGTACAGGAAGGCGGCGATCACGGCGGACACCATCGCGATGATGGCCAACGCGTAGCTGTGCTCGTCGACCACTGCCTTGATGACGCCGACCTTGGCGATGAAGCCAGAGGTCAGGGGCACGCCGGCCTGAGCCAGCAGGAACACCGTGAGCGCCATGGCGAGCAACGGCTGTTGCTTGGAAAGCCCGCGGAACGAACCGAGATCGGTGGCTGCGTCGCCGGTACGACCAACCACGGTGACCACAGCGAAGGTGCCGATGACCAACACGCTGTAGATCATGAGGTACATCATCGTTCCGGGCATGCCCCCGGCACCGGAGGCGCCAGCATGCCCAGCCGCCTCGACGCCGAGCAGGATGAAGCCGGCATGGCTGATGGACGAATACGCCAGCATTCGCTTCACGTTGGTCTGCACAACCGCCGAGATGGAGCCAACCAGGAGGGTGAGCACTGCGATGACCCAGATGACCGGGCGCCAGTCGTCTTTCCAGTTGGGCAGAGCGATGATCAGCACGCGCAGCATTGCTGCAAACGCGGCGGTCTTGCCGACGCTGGCCATGAATGCGGTGATCGGCGTGGGCGCACCCTGGTACACATCGGGCGACCAGAAGTGGAACGGGGCGGCCGACACTTTGAAGCCGAGCCCGACCAGCATCAGCCCGACACCCACCAATGCGAACGCATCACGCCGGTGCACTGGCACCGAGTCGAATGCAGCAAGAATGGTGGTGAAGTTCGTCGAACCCGTTGCCCCGTAGATGAGCGCAATGCCATAGAGGAAGAAGGCCGAGGAGAAGCCACCGAGCACGAAGTACTTGATGCCCGCTTCCTGGCTCTCGACCCGTCGGCGATTGCTTGCAGCGAGCACGTACAGCGCGATGGACAGGGTTTCGAGGCCGAGGAACAACACGATGAGGTCGTTCGACATCACCATCACGACGGCACCAACAGCGGCCATCAGGAAGAGCCCATAGACCTCGGGGCCTTCCATTCCTTCGCGGCGCAGGAAGTCGTCGGTGACCAACGCGGCGAGGCACAGCCCGATGCAGATGGTGATGGTCCCGAAGAGCGCCAGATGGTCGTACGACAGCGCGCCACCGACCAGTGTCTTGGCCCCGTCCTTGGAGATGTCGTGCCACTGCACGAAGGTGGTGGCCAGTGCCGCAAGGCCGATGGCAACGGTGCTCCATGCATAGAGGTGCTTGGGCCATTGCGGCGTGAGCGCCGCCGCGACCAGCAGCACCAGACCGCCGCCGAGCAACACCAGCAACGGCGACAGCGCGAACCAATCGATGGAAGGAGGATTGAAGGTTCCTGCGGCGATCATCACGGCTGGACAACCTCTGTCTGGGTCTCGCCCGAGTGCAACTCGGGCTGGGGCTCGACGTAACCGGTCTTGTCGCTGATATGCGAGATCAGAGCCTTCACGCTGGGCTGAATGCGATCGATCATCGGCTTGGGATACACGCCGCAGAACACGATGGCTGCGAGGAAGGGCAGCAACACCATGCCCTCTTTCCAATGGAGTTCGGCAAAGGTCTTGTTGTCATCGTCGGGCTCGCCGTGGAAGACGCGCTGATACGCCCACAGCAGATAGAGCGCAGCAAGGATGACCCCCGACGCAGCGACCACGGTCCACCACCGGGCGGTGAGGAACGAGCCGATGAGCACCAGGAACTCGCCAACGAAACCATTCAGGCCGGGCACGCCGATGGATGACAGCATGACGATGGTGAACACCGCGGCGAAGACCGGGGCCACCTTCTGCAACCCCTTGAGGGCGGAGATCTCGCGGGTGTGGCGTCGCTCGTAGATCATGCCGACCAAGAGGAACAACGCGCCGGTGGACACGCCGTGGTTGATCATCTGCATCACACCACCGGTGACCGACTGCGAGGTCATCGCAAACGTACCGAGCACGATGAACCCGAGGTGGGCAATGGACGAATACGCGACGAGGCGCTTCAGGTCCTTCTGCATGGTGGCAGCGATGGCGCCGTACAGAATGCCGATGACCGCAAGTGTGAGGAAGATCTCCCGGCTATTGCGCGCCGCCTGCGGGAACAGGTACAGCCCAAAACGCAGGAAGCCGTACGTACCGAGCTTCAGCATCACGCCGGCCAACACCACCGAGCCAGCTGTCGGTGCCTGCGTGTGCGCATCGGGCAGCCAGGTGTGCAGCGGGAACATGGGCACCTTCACCGCAAAGGCGATCGCGAAGGCGAAGAACAACCAGCGTCCCGTCGATGCAGCGAAGTTGGACTTCGTTGCAAGTTCAACAAGGTCGAACGTGATGTGCCCGACGGCGCCCTTGGCAAGCAGCACCGTGGCGATGATGCCAACGAGCATGAAGGCAGAGCCGATCATCGTGTACAGGAAGAACTTGGTGGCTGCGTAAATGCGCTTGTCGTAGCCCCAACCACCGATGAGGAAATACATGGGCACGAGCACGATCTCGAAGAACACGAAGAACAAGAAGAGATCGAGGCTGAGGAAGCTGCCCATGACGCCAGCCTCGAGCAGCAGCAGCCACGCCAAGTACGGCTTTTCGTCATGGTGCGGATCGACGCCGATGATGGCCAACGGGAACAGCACACCGGTGAGCACCACCAGGAACAGCGAGATGCCATCGACACCGAGGTGCCAACTGATGCCCCAGGTCTTGATCCACTCGTGCTTGCTGACCATCTGGAAATCGGACGAGCCGGTCTTGAACGACGCCAGCATCCACACGCTCAACGCGCCGACGAAGACGCTGATGAGAATGGCGGTGAGCTTGACCCATTCGGGACGGCGCTTGCTCATCGTTGCGATGATGAGCGCTCCGACAGCAGGCACCAGCACCAGCGCGGTGAGGACGGGGAAGTTGCTCGTGGCCGCCTCTGCAGATGCCAGGGTTGCGATAGCACTCATTGCTGCACTCCCCGCAAGACGAACCATGCAAGCAGGATGACGACCCCGATGCCGATCAGTGCGGCGTAGGTCCGCACCAGGCCGCTCTGGCCCTTACGCACCACACCTGCGACGCCCTGCACCAGCCTGCCGGTTCCGTTGACGGCACCATCGATGATGTGCGCATCGAACCAGGCGACGAAATCGAAGCTCTTTCGACCGGTGCCGCCCATGAAGTCGGACACGGCCTTGTCGTAGTACCACGCGTTGGCAAGCACCGTTGGCTCGATGGCCTTCACCTTCTTCTTCGAATAGACCATGTAGGCGGTGGCGATACCGGCGAGCCCGATGAGAACAGCAACTCCGGCGAGGACCCACTTGATGTCCTCGGAGCCCGACTTCAGCGGACGCTCAGCACCTTCGATGACCGGTTCGAGCCAGGACTCGAGCCGCTTCGTGGTGGAACTGAACGGCAATTGGATGGCGCCACCCACGATGGACAGCCCGGCGAGCACCACGAGCGGGGTGACCATGGTCCACGGGCTCTCGTGCGGGTGAGTATCGCCATGCGCACCGTGATCGGCGGCGTGGTCCTCCCACCGGGTCTTGCCGTAGAACACCATGATCACCTGACGGGTCATGTAATACGCAGTGAGCAAGGCGGTGACCAGACCAACTGCCCACAGGATGGGGCTCTTGTTCCAGGCGAACAGCAGGATCTCGTCTTTCGACCAGAAGCCGGCGAACGGTGGCACACCCGCAATGGCCAGCCAACCGATGATGAACGTGAAGCCGGTAATGGGCATGAGCTTGCGGAGTGCGCCCATCTTGCGCATGTCCTGTTCGCCGTTCATGCCATGGATGACCGAGCCGGAACCGAGGAACAGCAGCGCTTTGAAGAACGCGTGGGTGATCATGTGGAAGATGGCGGCCACATAGGCACCCGAGCCGACGGCCAGGAACATGTAGCCCAATTGGCTGACCGTTGAATACGCAAGAACCTTCTTGATGTCGTTCTGCGCAACGGCAACGGTGGCGGCATAGAGCGCTGTGGCGGCACCGATACCGGCGACGATCCATGGAGCCCAATGCCACGCAGCGATGGCCAGCACGGGCGATGTGCGCACCATCAGGTACACACCGGCGGTGACCATGGTGGCGGCGTGGATGAGCGCGGAGACCGGGGTGGGGCCTTCCATCGCGTCGGGCAGCCAGAGGTACAACGGCAGCTGTGCGCTCTTGCCGACGGCTCCGACGAACAGCATCAGGGCGATCATGGTGGCGGTGGACTGGGCGATGCCACCGTTGCGGGCGGCTTCGTTGAGCGGGCCATAGCTGAGGGTGCCAACGGCCTGGAAGGCGAAGAACATCGCGACCATGAAGCCCCAGTCGCCAACGCGGTTGGTGACGAAGGCCTTCTTGCCGGCAGTGGCTGCGGAGTCGCGCGTGTGCCAGAAGCTGATGAGCAGGTACGAACACGTACCGACGCCCTCCCAGCCAAGGAAGGTGACCAGCATGTTCTCGCCGAGCACCAGCATGAGCATGCTGAACACGAACAGGTTGAGGTACAGGAAGAACTTGCTGAACTTGGGGTCACCGTGCATGTACCCGATGGAGTACAGGTGAATGAGCGAACCGATGCCGGTGACGAACAACGCCATCGTGATGGACAACGGATCGGCCAAGAACGCGAGGTCGACCTTGAGGTTGCCCACCGGGAGCCAGGTGAAGACGGTCTTGATGTGTGCCCGCTCGGCCGAGGTCTTGGAGACCAGATCGAGAAACACCCCCACCGTGACAACGAAGGCGGCGCCGGTCATGAGCGTGGCGAGGTAGCCGGCCCTGGGTTCGCCAAGACGGCGGCCGAAGGCGAGGATGATGAGGAAGCCAGCGAGCGGAAGCGCGGGGATCAACCAGACGAGGTCGAGCATGTTGGTCTAACCCTTCAACTCTGCAATGTCGTCGGCGGTTGCCGTGGGGCGTCGACGCAGGATCGACACGATGATGCCAAGCCCGACCACGACCTCGGCCGCGGCAACGACCATCACGAAGAACACCGTGGTCTGACCGCCGATGTCGCCAAGCTTCTTGGCCAATGCGACGAACGAGAGGTTGACGGCATTCAGCATGAGCTCGATGCACATGAACATCACCAGCGGGTTGCGGCGCACGAGCACGCCGACCACGCCGATGGAGAAGAGCAACGCTGCAAGCAGCAGATACCACGTTGTGGTGGGTGTCGCGACCACGGCGAGCATCACTTCACGCTCGCTTTCGTGTCGGTGCCGGCTTCGGTGTGTGACGCACCGCTATGCCGCGGACGGCGGGCCAGCAGCACGGTGCCCACCACGGCGATGACCAGCAACACCGAGGTGATTTCGAAGGCGAACACGTGGTTGCTGAACAGATCATTGGCGAGCTGGCGGATATTGGAGTCGTGAACCCCTCCATCAGCAGTGTCGATGCCTGTTCCACGACGGGCCAGGGTGTCGCGTCCCTGCACAATGGCGGCGGCGAGCAGACCCGCCAGCCCGATGCCCACGATGGCTGCGAGTGGTCGTTGCACTTTCACAGGATCGATACGCAGTGATTCGGCCTTGTCGACGCCAAGGAGCATGATGACGAACAGGAACAACACCACGATGGCGCCGGCGTAGACGATGACCTGCACGGCGGCCAGGAAGTGTGCATCCTGAGCGACGAACAGCACCGCCACACCGAACAGGGTGAGGATGAGGCTGAGCGCAGCATGCACGGGGTGCGAGCGCACGATGACGCCGACCGCACCGATCAGGATCATGACGGCCGCACAGATGAAGACGAAGAGTTGCATCGTTACTGGTCCCTCGAGCCCTGGGTGGGCTCGGGCGAGCGCACGCCGTACCCGAGTTCGCCGCTCCAGCCATTGATGCCCTCGAAGTCGGCATCGCCACTTGGCGCCGTGGCGCGCATCCAGCCACTGGTGAGCAGATCCTCGCCCTCGCGCCAGTCCTCCCACGGCATGTGCTGGGGCCTGCCGGCGTCGTCGACGAGCAATTCGTCCTTGGTGTAGATGGCGTCCTGGCGGTTGGTGAAGCTGAACTCGAACAGCTTCGTCTCGGTGATGGCCTCGGTGGGGCAGGCCTCAACGCACAGGTCGCAGTGGATGCAGCGCAGATAGTTGATCTCGTACACGAACCCGAAACGCTCGCCCGGTGAGGTGGGGGTTTCGGGATCGTTGTCGGCACCGCGCACATAGATGCACTTGGCGGGGCAGACGCCGGCGCAAAGTTCGCAGCCGATGCACTTCTCCATGCCGTCTTCGTAACGATTCAGCACGTGCCGGCCATGCAGGCGTTCGGGCTTGGGAGCCTTCTCGTCACCGATCAGGCCCTTGGCCGCACTCTTGTTGTTGACTCGCCCACCGGAATACTGCTTGGTGATGCGCTTGCCACCAAACAGGCGGTGCTGCTTGATGGTCACGACAAATCCGTCGAGGTAACCCATCAGAACATCGCCCCCTCTCGTTCACGATTCTTCGCACTCACGCGGATGGCCGCAGTGAGCAACCCGCCACAGAGCAGCAACACAGCGATGCTGACGAAGCTGACGGCCCACTTGTTCCATTCGTTGTCAGCGGCCACGCGCTGAGCGGCCAGCAGCATGAACCAACCGAGTGATGCCGGAATGAGCACCTTCCAGCCGAGATTCATCAGTTGGTCGTAGCGCAAGCGGGGCAGCGTGGCACGGAACCACACGTAGACGTACAGGAACACGAGCACCTTGGCGATGAACCAGACCGTGCCGTTGAGGAAGCCCAGATGCAGGTCGCCGTTGAAGTGCACAGCGCCGATATCGAACCTGAGCGGCTGAGGACCACCGAAGAACAACGTGACGATGACGCCGCTCATGGTGACAGTGTTCATGAACTCGGCCAAGAAGAAGAGCGCGAACCGCAGCGACGAATATTCGGTGTTGAAGCCGCCGACGAGTTCCTGCTCGGCCTCGACCAGGTCGAACGGGGGCCGGTTCAGTTCGGCCGTGGCTGCCATCAGGAAGATGATGAACGGCACCACACCCGTGGCGATGACGTGCCACTTGCCGAGGCTGCTCTGCACGCCGACGATGCCGTGGGTGCTGAGCGTGCCGGCCACCAACAGCACGGCGGCGATGCTGAGCCCGAGCGCTGCCTCGTAGGAGACCATCTGCGCCGAGGCACGCACCGAGCCGAGCAACGGATACTTCGAACCCGACGACCAACCGGCAAGCATGATGCCGTAGACCGCGATGCTGCTGAGCGCAAGCAGCAACAACACCCCGATGGGCGGGTCGGCCAATTGCACAAAGGTGGAGTGCCCGAACAGCTTGACGACGCCATCCTTGCCGTTGGTGAAATCGCCACCGAGCGGGATGATGGACCACACCAGGAACGCCGGCACGAAGGCGAGGAATGGCGCCAGACGGAACACGAAGCGGTCGGCACGATCGGGCAACAGGTCTTCTTTGAAGAACAGCTTGATGCCGTCGGCCAGGGTCTGCAGCAGACCGAACGGGCCGGCCTTGTTGGGGCCGATGCGGTTCTGCATGCCCGAGATGACCTTGCGTTCGAACCACACCATGAACATCGTGACCACCAGGCCGACGACGAACACGACGACGACCTTCATCAGCACGATGAGCACTGCGGCGAGGCCAAGTTTCTCGAGGAGGGTGTCGACGGCGAACATCAGAGGCTCTCGATCCGAACATCGGTGACCGCTGCTGCAGCGTCGATGAGATCGCCCGGATTGGCACCGTGCTGGTTGAACGGGATCCAGGCCGAGCCTCGCTGCACAGCGTCATCGGCGGCCAGCGGCAACACGATCGTGGCCTTCGACGTGGAGACCTTCACCGAGGCGCCGATGGCCGAGCCAACTCGGGCGATGTCGAGTGGGTGCACATACACGGCGCCGCCCGTTGCAAGCGTTGCCAGTGACGGCGACGTTGCCGTACCGATTGCCTGGTCATACAGCTTGCGGCTGACGACGAGGCGGAAGTCGTACGCGTTGCGATCGGCCAGCACCACGGCGGGGGCAATGACCGGCTCGACTGCCACCGGCACGCAGAGTACGCCGTTCGGCGAGGCCGCCAGCGCCTCGGCCGTCATGGATTCGAAGCCGTCGACATTGGCTGCGATGGCGGCGGTGACGTCGTCGATGTTGGTGAAGCCCAGATCGGTGCCGAGCCGCAGGGCGAGATCGGCGGCGATCATCCAGTCAGGCCGTGAGGTGCCCGTGACGGTGACCTTGTGGGCGAGCGTGGTGACCCTGCCCTCGATGTTGGTGGTGGTGCCAGCCTTCTCGGCGTACGCGGCGGCGGGGAATACGACGTCGGCAAGCTTCGAGGACTGGTTGATGAAGGTGTCAACGGCGATGAGACGGCGGGCGCCGGCAAGCGCGCGACGGGCGAGGTCGGCGTCGGGCACATCGGCCAGCGGATCAGCGCCGACCAGGATGAGGCACTCGATCTTTCCGTCGGCGGCAGCATTGAGGATGCCCCGACTGTCGAGACCACCCTTGCCGGGACGCATGCCCACGCCGATGGCGCCCATTACGTTGCCGCGCCGCAACGCGGGCAGCACAGCGGCACCCGGCAATGCGGTGGTGAGCGCCTGCAGCGCTGCGATGGTGGGAGCCGATGACTCGGCCAGGTTGGCGCGACCAACGACGATGACAACATCGCCCTTGGCCAACTGGGCACCGATGTCGTCCTGTGCCAGCGCCGCGCCAACGGCGTCGGCCTGCGAGCCCGGCTCGTAGAACACGGTGCGCCAGGCGTAACGGGTGAGGCCCGACGCCTTTGGGGCGAACTCGATGATGCGGCTGCGGTGTTTCACGGCTGCGTCGCGCAAGCGCAGGTACAACACCGGTAGCTCTTCTTTGAGGTCGGGCGCCAACAAGATGATCGTGGTGGCCGACGCTGCCTGGTCGATGGTGGCACGGTTCAGGCCGAGCACCCCAACAGGCAGACCGTCAGCCAACTGCGCCGACACGTTGGACGTACCGATGACATCGTGGGCCAGACGCGCCCAGGCAAAGGCATCCTCATTGCTGCCGCGGGCGCCACCGAGTACGGCAATGCTGCTGGCTCCACCAGCGGCGATTGCTTCGGTGATCAGCTGCGCAGCAGACGCAGAAGCGGAGTTCCACGATGTGGCCTGGTGGCCCTCGGCTGTGCGCACCAGCGGCGTGGTGAGGCGGTCATCGCTGGCAATGCTCTCGAAACCGAAACGGCCCTTGTCGCACAACCAACCCCAGTTGACGGGATCGGAATCGACGCCCTGATAGCGCAGCACTTCGTCGCGGCTGGACTGCACTGCGGTGCGGCAACCAACCGAGCAGGTGGTGCAGGTGCTCTCGGCTTCCTGCAGGTCCCACGGACGGGCCTTGAAGCGGTACGGCTTTGCGGTGAGCGCACCCACCGGGCAGATCTGCACGGTGTTGCCGCTGAAGTAGCTGGAGAATGGTTCGTCAGGGAACGTGTTGACCTGTGTGGTGTTGCCGCGGCTGGTGAAATGGATGAGTGCGTCTCCGGCGACCTCATCGGCAAAACGCGTGCAGCGATCGCACAGGATGCAGCGCTCGCGGTCGAGGAACACGAGATCGCTGATCGGGATGGGCTTTTCGTAGTGCCGCTTCTCTTCGATGTAGCGGCTCTCGCCGGGACCGTGACTGAACGACTGGTCCTGTAACGGACATTCGCCGCCCTTGTCGCAGACCGGGCAATCGAGCGGATGGTTGGCGAGCAGCAGCTCGATGATGCCTTCCTGCGCCGCCTTGGCCACGGGGGACTCCGTGCTCACCACCATGCCCGGGGCAACCGGGAACATGCATGACGGCATCAGCGCAGGGCCACGGCCGGTGTCGACCTCGACCAGGCACATGCGGCACATGCCGACGGGGCTCATCCGCTCGTGATAGCAAAACCGCGGGATGTAGGCGCCGGCATCTTCGGCGGCCTTGATGATGAGATCGCCCTTGCGCGCGGTGAACTGCTTGCCGTTGATCACGACGCTCACAGCATTGGGGTCAGGGACGACCGCTGGCACCTCGAGGTCGTTGGATTCCGTCGTCGTCACTGCGCGACCGCCGGCTCGTGAATGCCAGTGACGGGAATGAAGGTTCGCTTCAAGAGTTTGGCCTCGAATTCGTCGCGGAAGAGGGTGAGTGCCGAGTGCACCGGCGTATAGGCCGACGGCCCCACGAAGCAGATCGTGGTCATCTTGTACGGAAACGGCACTGCGGCGATGCCGAGGCGCTCGCTGGAAGCATGTGGGAAATCGCCAGGGCAGATGGTGGCACCGACCTCGAGCAGTTGATCGAGGTCGCGCGCTGTGCCTTGGCCGGCAACGACACGATCGAGGATGCGCATCAGCCAGGTGCCGCCCTCGCGGCACGGCGTGCACTTACCGCACGACTCGTGTGCGTAGAAACGGGTGAGCGTGAGCGCCGCTTTGGGAATGTCGGTGGTGTGGTCCATGACCATCACTGCGCCCGAGCCTGCCATGGAACCCGCTGCGCCGATCAGCCGACCCTCGAACGGCAGATCGAGCTGATCGGGAAGGAACCACGGTGCAGAGCCGCCACCGGGCACGAACGCCTTCAGTTCGTTGTCGTCGCGGATACCGCCACAGAACTCGTCGTTGTACAACAGGTCGCGGAAGGTGGTGGTTCCGTTGATGATCTCGTAGACGCCTGGGCGCTTCACGTGGCCCGACACGGCGACCATTCGCGTGCCCGGCGACGTTGCGCTGCCGATGGCGGTGTAGGCCGCTGCGCCGTTGCGCATGAGCCATGGCAGGTTAGCCAACGTCTCGACGTTGTTGACGATGGTGGGCTTGCCGTACAGACCGATGGCCGCTGGGAAGAACGGGGGCTTCAGACGCGGCATACCGCGATTGCCTTCGAGGCTTTCGATGAGCGCTGTTTCCTCGCCCACCACATAGGCACCTGCACCCCAGTGCAGCACGATGTCGACCGAGAAGTCGCTGCCAAGGATGTTGTTGCCCACGTACCCGGCGGCATATGCCTCGTTGAGCGCGGCAGCGACACGTTCTTGGGCCAGCGCCATCTCTCCACGGATGTAGAGGAAGCACTGCGAAAGCCCAGCGGCGTAGCAGGCGATGAGGCAGCCCTCGATGAGCTGATGGGGATCGCGCTCCATGAGCAGGCGGTCCTTGTAGGTGCCGGGCTCGCTCTCGTCGCCGTTGACCACGAGATATCGCGGCCACACGGCCTGCGGGGTGAGGCCCCACTTGGTGCCGGCGGGGAAGCCTGCGCCACCACGGCCGAGCACGGTTGCGGTCTTGACTTCGTCGTGCACCTCGGTGGCTGAACGGCCCAGCGCGGCGCGCAGGCCGGCATAGCCATCGGTGGCCACAGCTCGCTCGAGCGTGTACGAGTCGTCGTACTGGAAACGCGACGTGACGATCTGCGGGCGATCGCCGGCCACATAGCCGGGCACGTGAGAATAGGTGGTACCGGTCATTTCGCAGCCTCTGGTGCCGGCATCCAGGCCGGTGCGGTGGTGACATCTTCGGGGGCGACGGCGCCGACGCCGCGGTCCGCAGGGATGCGTTGGCGGATGCGCGCCACGGTGCCGTGCGGTGGGATCTCGCTGTCGAGACGACCGGCGCGCAGGTCTTCGATGAGCGCATCGAAGGTCTCGGGCGTGACCCGGAAGCGGTAGCGGTAGTTGACCTGCAGCGTGGGAGCCTCGGTGCAGGCGGCCTGGCACTCGGCATGCTCGAGCGTGATCAGCCCATCGGGTGTGGTGCTGCCGGCCTTGATGCCAAGGGTGTGCTCGGCATGGTGCATGAGCTCGTCGCCGCCCATCAGCGCGCATGACATCGTGCGGCAGATGTTGACCAGGTATTTGCCAACCGGCTCGAACTTGAACATCTCGTAGAACGTGGCAGTGCCCAACACCTCGGCCGAGGTGGCGCCGACGAGTTCGCCGATGTGGCGGATGGCTTCGTTGGTGACATAGCCGTCCTGCTGCTGCGCCAGGTGCAACAGGGGGATGGTGGCGGAGCGGGCGCGCGGATAGCGGCCAATGATCTCCTGTGCGATGCGCACGTTGTCTTCGCTGAGCCGGCTCATCTGTCTACCTCTCCGAGCACCGGGTCGACGCTGGAGATGATGGCCACGGCGTCGGCCACGAGGCAGTTGCGCATCATGTGCGGCAGGGTCTGGATGTTGACGAACGACGGCGCGCGTACATGCATGCGGTACGGCTTGGGTGAGCCATCGCTGGCGATGTAACAGCCGATCTCGCCACGGGGACTTTCGATCGCCACGTAGACCTCGCCCTCGGGCACCTTGAAGCCCTCGGTGAAGATCTTGAAGTGATGGATGAGCGCTTCCATCGATTCGTCGATACGCGCACGCGGTGGCGGCGTGACCTTCTTGTTCTGGATGCGATAGTCGCCCGACGGCATACGGTCGAGGATCTGGCGCACGATCTTCATCGACTCGCGAATCTCGTTGAGGCGAATGGCAAAGCGGTCGAAGCAGTCGCCGTACATGCCGACGATGACATCGAATTCCATCTGGTCGTAGTGCAGATACGGCATGTCGCGACGCAGGTCCCAGGCCAGGCCCGTGCTGCGCAGGATCGGCCCAGTGGCGCCGAGGGCCATGGCCTCCTGAGGTGTGATCACACCGACACCCTGCAAACGGTCGCGCCAGATCGGCTGGCCGGTCATCAGCGTGTCGTACTCGGCCAGACGCGGGGGGAGCATGTCGAGGATGGCCAAGACGTCGTCGCGCCAACCAGCGGGCAGGTCGGCGGCCAGGCCACCCGGGCGGATGAAGTTGTGGTTCATCCGCAGTCCGGTGACCTTCTGGAAGAACCGCAGGACTTCTTCGCGCTCGCGCCAGCCGTACAGCATCATGCTGACAGCGCCGAGGTCCATACCGTTGGTGGCCATGAACAGCAGGTGGCTGCTCATGCGATTCAGTTCGCTGAGCAGCATGCGCATCCAAACGGCGCGCTCGGGGATGTCGCCATCGATGCCGAGCAGCTTTTCGACGGCCATCGAGAACACCAGCTCGTTGTTGAGCGGGCTCACGTAGTCCATACGCGTGACGTTGGTACCGCCCTGCATGTAGGTGAGCGTCTCGCCGGTCTTCTCCATGCCCGTGTGCAGGTAGCCGATGATCGGCTTGCAGCGCAGCACGGTCTCGCCCTGCAGTTCGAGCATGAGGCGCAACACGCCATGAGTGCTCGGGTGCTGCGGACCCATGTTGATGATCATCGTCTGGTCATCGTGGAACTCGGTGGCGCCCACCGGAGCATCGGCCGAGAGCTTCGCTGCATCGGCCTCGCTGATACGCAGCACGGCACCGACCTCGCGCATGAGTTCCTTGGCGGTCAACTCGCTGCGCGGCCGCAGTTCCTGCCCGCCCTCACCCGTGAGATACAGCAGCGCAGCCTGGGTGTCGCCGGCATGGGTGCTACCCGTAGGAGTGCTGTCGGTCATTGCCATGGTGCAACCTCAGCGGTGTTGTCGGCGGCGCTGGTGGCACTGTCACGTGCATAGTCGGCGCTGAACTGCACCGGGATGGCACCGACGCCGTAGTCCTTGCGGAGCGGGTGCCCCTGCCAATCTTCGGGCATGAGGATGCGGGTCAGATCGGGGTGATCGACAAAGGCAATACCGAACATGTCGTAGGCCTCGCGCTCCATGGCCTCGGTGCCCGGGTGTAGATCGAACAACGACGGACAGGTGGCATCATCGGCCGGTACCTGCACGCGCACGCGCAGCCGACGGCGGTGCTCGATGTCGAGCAGGTTGACCACGACCTCGAACCGTTCAGGCTCGACACCGTCGGGCAGCGAGCGACCCGGGTGGGTGAGATAATCGACTCCGCAGAGATCGATGGCCATCACATAACCATCGGCAATGAGCTTCTTCATCACGGCCACGTACTGCGGGCGGGGCAGATGCAGGACCGCCTGGCCATGGCTCTCGGTGAGCGGAAAGCCGTGCAGCGTAGGCGCTGGCTCAGGCGTGGGAACAGGGTCAGCGGTCGCCTCAGAGGCGGGGGCGTTGCTCATGGCTCAGCGATGTCCCAGGAGTACCGGCGTTGGCTCGGTGGCGGCGGGGATCTCGGTGATGTGCACGTTGGCCCCGGCACCTGTTTGGGCACGGCGCTTCATGATCTCGCCGTCCTCGATGAGTTGATGCAGCGTCTCGATGGCGTGGATGAGCGTCTCCGGGGTGGGCGGGCAGCCCGGCGCGTAGACGTCGACCGGAACGATCTGGTCGACACCCTGCACGATGGCGTAGTTGTTGAACATGCCACCGCTGCTGGCGCAGACGCCCATGCTGATGACCCACTTCGGTTCCATCATCTGGTCGTACACCTGACGCAGTACGGGAGCCATCTTCTGGCTGACCCGACCGGCAACAATCATGATGTCGGCCTGGCGCGGGCTGGCGCGGAAGACCTCCATGCCGAAGCGGCTGATGTCGTAGTGCGAGCCGCCGGTACCCATCATCTCGATAGCGCAACAGGCGAGGCCGAACGTGGCGCCCCAACTGCTGCGGCTACGGGCCCATTTCACGAGGTCCTCGATGCGACCCGTCAGTGCGTTGTGCTGAATCCCGCCGAGGCCGTCGTCGAGCACATCCTGTACAACACCCATGCTCAGGCTGCTTTCTCGTTGATGCGACCTTCGGTGCCCACGCGCCGGATGGTGCTGCTGAGCGTGCGGTTGGCGGAGACCACACTGTCGAGTCGGCGGTACATCTGGACCGGACCCCAATCGAGTGCGCCCCGTGCCACCACGTACACAAACGCTGCGAAGAACACGGCGCTGAAGGCGATCATTTCCCAGAACCCGAACGAGCCGAGATCGCTGCGCGACACGGCATACGGGTAGATGAAGATGATCTCGATGTCGAACATGACGAACAGCATGGCAACGATGTAGAAGCTGACCGGGAAGCGCTCGGGCAGTTCGCGCCCAGGCACAATGCCACATTCGTAGGGCGCCTGCTTGGCTGCCGACGGCCGACGCGGGGCCAGCAGCCGCGAGGCCACGAAGCTGACTGCGCCGAACAGGATGGCCAGAATCATCAGGCAGATCACCGGCAGGTATTGACCCATGAGCTAGCCCTGGGCCGGCACGGCAAGGCCGGCGGCACGGTTGGTCACCACTCGCTTGTCGCGGATGTGCAGCAGGTAGACGCAGGCGAAGAACACGATGGACGATCCGAACGCAATGAGCGCCGCAGGCACTCGTTTGTTGCCGAGATCGCGGATCATGTAGACGTAGCGGTGCGGCTGGGTGACATCGATCTCGGCACGAGCAGGAGCACGGCCCGGCTCTGCGCGCTGTGGCAGCAAGGGGGCGACCTCGACAACGATCCAGTGCGGCTTGTGCTTGAACGCCAGGAAGTCGATGGACTCACCGATCTTCGGGTAGCGCTCGCCGCCCTTGTCGAAGACGTTGACAACCTTGTACTGACCCGCCTTCAGCGTGCCGTCACTTTCGATGATGACGCCACCCGAGGCGGCCGCCTGGCCGAAGCTCGCATCGGCTTCGGCCAGCTTGTGCCAGCCGTTCTCGCCGAGGGACTTCTCGATGGCTGCGGCCTGATCGGTGTAGGCCGCATCAGCAGCGACATCGACAGGTGCCTTCACGATGCCAGCGGAGTTGATGGCTGCCGGGTCGAGCAGGATCGATTCGTTGGGCACCTGCTTCCACGAGGGCTCTGTGCCCTTCAGGCCGATACCGAACGACCACCACATGAGCGCCATCATCATCATCCAGCCAGCCAGCCCGGCGAGCGAGAGCAGGAAACCCAACCGTGCACCGAGGTTGGTGCCAAGGATCAGGAACGTGGAGCCGCACAGCACGGTGCCGGCCATGATGATGATGAGGATGCCACGGATCTGCGGCTCCCAGTTGATTGCGAGTAGGGCGTTCATCACAGGCTCCGCACGTATTCGACGATGGCTTTGATCTGTTCGTCAGTCAGCATGTTGCCGAACCCCGGCATGCGCCCACTGCCCTGGCCCTGCAGGCCGTACTTCTTGCCGAGCTCGGAGCCCTTCTTGATGAAGTCGATCTGGTCGGCCTCACTGGGGAAGTGCGAGTTCGATGCACCGCCGGTGAAGTTGGGCCCGAGGGCACCCTGGCCGGTCTGGCCCGGATCGCCGTAGCTCCAACCCTGCGTGTGGCAGCGTGCGCACGAGTAGGCGCCGCTGTTCACGTCGAGGTTGAACAGCGCCTCGCCATACGACTTGTAGGTTCCGTCCTTCACCGCTGCCAGGGCGGCGTCGGTGATCTCCTGCTGCTTGGCGGGATCGAGCGTTCCGGTGGCACACACCCGGTTGTCGGTTTCGTTGGCGGCGCAGCCGACGCGGGGCAACTGGATGGACGTGAGGTAGGCAATGAGGTTGTCGATCTGCTGCGCGTTCATGGGTCCGCCACCGGCGAGACCCCATGGGGACATCGGCGAGAACGGGCGACCATAGGTAAGGATGAAGCGGACCTCTTCCTCGGTGAAGCGATACAACACCGTGTTCAGCGCAGGAGCTTTCCAGCTGACGGCTTTGACCTCGCCGGTCTTGGGATCGGTGATGGCGTAGGCGGCAACGCCACCGGTTGCCGTCATGCCGCCGTGGCAGCCGGCGCAGTTGAAGCCACCCTTGGCCGTGGGGGCAAAGAGTTCGGAACCCCAGTTGGTGGCACGCTCGACCGAGTATTCCTTGGCTCCGACCTGGCGGCCGGGCTCGAGGATCCAGTAGAGCGGCAGGCCGATGACGCTGACCACGAGGAACAACAACCCGATGAACTGCACCCGCTCGAGCCGACGGCCCTCGAGGACCTCGTCGTCGTAATACGGCTTGCGGTTGGCCGCGAGTTCGATCTCAGAACCCAACTCCGGCCGGACCATCTTCCGGTTGGACATCGCATAGATGATCCAGCCAATGAGGATGACGAACAGCAGCAGGTAGGCAACATTGGTGGTGGTACTAGCCAACATGACGCGTAATCACTCTCCGCCCGTGATGCAGTGCGGGCCTTCAGCTTCTTGACCGGTTGTGTTCGTGCCGATGGCAGGACCCGGCAGGGCCGCCCCACCGAGGGTGTCGATGGTGACATCGCCCGTGCCGCTGACCGAGACGAGGAAGCGATCCATACCGCGCGGGGCGGGACCACCCTTCTTCTCGCCGACACGGTTGTACTGGCTGCCGTGGCAGGGACATTCGAACCATTGTGAGCTCTTGCACTCAGGTACTCGGCAACCGAGATGCGGGCACTTCTGGTAGAGGGCCACGAGGCCCGCTTCCATACCTGGCAGGAGCAGCGAGCTGTAGATCTTCTTGGCCTTGGGCACGGCGTCGGGCGGGTAGGCCGTGATCCAGGTGCGCGCCTCGGGAAGGTAGAAGAACCCGTTGTTGAGCCGGATGTTCAGCAAGATGTCGTCGAGCTTGCCAGCGCCGACCTTGCCGCCGAAGCCGCCGCCCTTGCCGGAGGGCCACAGGAATGCCACGAAGCTGGCTGCGGCAAATCCACCGATACCGAGACCCATGAGGCTGATGTAGGCACGGTTGAAGAACTTGCGCCGGGACATGCCGATGGCATCGGGATCGGGGGCGATCCACGGTGCCGGGCTGAGTTCGTCGGCCTTGACCACGCCGGTTCCTGCCGAGCGCTTGGCAGCGGCAGCGTTCTCGATGTCTCGACCGGTGGGTGCCTCGGGAAGCGACACGTCGGTCGCATGATCGCGACGACGGGTCTCGCGGGACAACGCCCCTGCACCGCGCACGTCGGTACGACGGGCGGCGGTGAGGAAAACGACTGCTGCCAGGACCACGACGGCCGCGACAACGATTCCGATGACTGCTCCTGAGCTCATCTCATGACCTCACAATTCGAAGAAGATGCCGTCACGCCACGGGAGCGTGAAGTTGAAACCGGGACCCCGGAAGAACGAGCCGATGATGACCAGCACGGCCCAGAACATGAGGAACACGGTCATGAGAGAAGTGGCGAACTTGCGATCCTCGGGCTTGTTCGACGGGTTCTTGTCGATGTACGGCGCCAGGATCAACACGATGAGCCCCACACCGGGAACGGTCACACCGGCAATCATCGGGTGGAACATGGTGAGCAGTTCCTGCAGACCGAGGAAGTAC
>CAFBLP010000059.1_pt1 | contig 19353 bp, 18 predicted proteins | sample 7268181 | NCBI WGS metagenome assembly CAFBLP01 (sample SAMEA6814034, study PRJEB35770) | freshwater metagenome | biome: Freshwater; feature: Freshwater reservoir; material: water | place: Czech Republic | collected 2017-05-23 | depth 30m m | reverse complement strand
GACGACAGCGACATCGTGTCCGAGTGCGGCGTGAATGGCGTGGGCGAAGAGTTCAGCAAGGGCGCTGGCATCGTCAACGAGCAACAGCTGCGACATCGTCAATCCTCGCGTTCAGGGCAATGGTGGCTTCAGCGCGCGTGCCCAGGGCGGTGGCAGTGAACTTCAGGTTGTCCTCGCCGAGATCCTGGCGCAGGGTCCATAGGCCGCGACCAATCGGCGGTTGTGTCATCGCCAATCCGCCCGCATCATCGATGATGGTCAGGGTCGCCGAGTGTGGCGAATGATGTACCTCGTAACTCAGGTGTCGGGCCCCAGCGTTCAGGGCGTTCGATGTGAGCACAGCGACCGCCCGGTCGAAGGTGCGCCCGACATCGCTGGGTAGTAGCAGCGATGCTTCTTCAAAGGACGGAACGTGATCGATGACGACGCCCTCGCTCTGTGCCCGACGGAGGTAGGGCTGCAAGATCTCGGCCACGCTGACCGGGCCGGCCTCGAAGAGCCCCTCCAACTGCCACAGGCGGATTCGGGTATCGAGATCGCCGAGCATCGTGTTGATCTCGTCCATGGTGCTGTTGCCCGCCTGCACATGCAGTGTGACCAGCCGGAGTTGGGCGCAGAGATCGTCGTGGAGCCAATGGGCGGTGCGACGGTGCGATTCTCGGTGGGCGATGGTTGCGATGCTGGATGTGGTTTGGGCTTCGAGAAGACGTAGTTGGCCAAGCCCCCAGGCAACGACGGATGCGACCAGCACCCACAGGTGGACAGCCACGTAGATGGGGACAGCGACTCTCAGTGCATTGCCCCACCCCTGATAGGCGGCCGCCCCCAACAAACCACCCGCGACGCCGAGGTGCAGTGGTGACAGCAGGAACGACAGCCACCAGCGCATCGGCGACAGGCGCCAACCGATCACCCATGCGGTGAGCGCAGCGTCTGCACCGATGGCGATACCGATGGGCCAGGCGATCAGCGATGACCAACCCGGCATGACCGCATACGCCGAGATGACAAGGGTGAGCGCGAGCGCCGATCGTATGAGCGCACGGGCAGCGGGCGTACCACCCGCGGCAGACAGGCCGAACACTGCTCGTATGGGTCTGATCATCAGGACACCACACGTGAGGGTGAAGGCAACCGGAGCCCAGCGCAGCGCGGTCGTCTCGTACTGGCCGGGGCGAACCAGGCGGTACATCCACAACGAAGTGGTTGCGGATACCAGGGCCAGGGCGAAAAGGATCTCGGCTGCGCGCCCAATTGGGGAGAACTGGCGCTCGCCGTCCGACCAGGCATCGCTGCCCGCCATCAGGCTGAGAGATCGCTCCACCCGCCGAGCAGTGGTGGAGGTCGGCACGCTGTCAGTCTGGCGCATCGGGACCGTTGCCGAATGGCATGGGCGAGTTGCAGCTCCGGTCGATTCGAGCCGGGTTCAGGTGGCGACGGTGTCGTCGATGGTGTTCCGTTGAACGGTGTGCCAGCGGCGGCACCCGGCCTGATGGAACCAGCGCTCGGTCGACAAGCCCTCGAGGTTGTCGAACATCCACACGTAATCGACATCGCGTTGGTGCGGGTCGGTGATGCGGTCGGGCACCGTGGGTAGTTCACCACCGAAGCCGAACTCCTCGACCGGTCGGCTACCGCAGTTGGGACAGGTGAGCCAGAGCATCAGCGTGTCCCTGCGGATCCGAGGTCGGCCATCGAGTGATCATTGGCGAACCGATCGAGAGCGAACGGGGCGATGAGATCGGGCGTCTTGCCCGTGGCGATGAGCTCGGCCATCTGTTCTCCTCCGGCAGGAATGCCCTTGAAGCCCCATGTCCCCCACCCGGTGGAGATGACGAAGCCGTCAACGCCGGTGAAGCCCATGATCGGCGAGAAGTCAGCGGACACGTCGCAGATACCCGTCCATTGCCTGAGCACGCGCAGGTCGCGAAGGAACGGCAGGCAGTTGGTGATCTTCTTCGCGCAGCTGGCCAACGAGTTGAACGTGGACTGCATGGAATAACTGGGCTGGGGTTCGAACTCGGCCCCGATGAGCATCTGGCCACGTGGGGTCTGTGACACGTAGCACGACAGCTCGGAATCGCTGATGATGCCGGGGAAATCGAGCCCGTAGGCATTGGTGACGAACGCCTGCAGCGCATGGGTTCGCACCGGCAGGCGTACCTCGGCGTGCTCGGCGATCTTGGTGACGTTGCCACCGACGGCGCTCATCACGATGCCGGCCGAGATGGGGCCGCGGTCGGTCTGCACGCCGACGACGCGTTCGCCGTCGCGCAACAGCCCGGTGACCTTGGTGTGCTGCAGCACGGTGACGCCACGCTGCATGGCTCCCTGTGCGTACGCCCACACCACGCGGTCATGGCGGGCGGTTGCGGCACCCACGTGATACGAGGCACCGAGGACCGGATAGCGCCCATTACCGGTGAGGTCGATCTGTGGGCAGATCTGCTTGATCTCCTGTGGTCCGACCACATGGGTCTCGGCGCCACAGGCGGTGTTGATCAGCGCACGAGCGCGTTCAGCGCGCATGCCGGTCTCGGTATGTGCCATCCAGAGCAGGCCCTTGGTGGCGTGCATGATCCAGCAACCGGTTTCGTCTTCGAGCCCGGCGTACAACTCGAGGCTGTGTTGGTAGAACCGCACCGATTCGGGAATGCCGTAGTTGGCTCGGATGATGGTGGTGTTGCGGCCGGAGTTACCCGAGCCGATGTAGTTCGCCTCGATGACTGCGACGTTGGTGATGCCGTGCCGGGTGGCCAGGTAATAGGCGGTTGCCAAACCGTGCCCGCCCCCACCGATGATGACCACGTCGTACGACGACTTGGGCTCGTGCCACTGCATTTCCAGCAGGGTCTCGACGAACTCGTTCATGGCGCACCTCTCATTTCAGGCGCTCGATCAGGTCGGCGGCATAGGGACTGGCACAGAGCAGCAACGCCCGGTCGGTGTCGAGCCACAACTTGGCGGGCACGCCGGCCACGTATCCCTGGGCGAGCGCCGGGCGTTGTGTGGGAAGGTGCCATTCGATGTGGGTGGCGACGGTCTCGAGCTGACCGGCGTCGAGCCAGCATCCGACGAAACCGCTTTCGTCGGCGATGATCGCATCCGGATCGGCGGCGGTGGCGTGAGCTGCCTGTTCGGCCGTGGCGCCGATGGCGAACACATCGTCGGGGGCCAATCGCAACACCGTGGCGTTGTCGGGCCACAAGGCTGTGTCGAGCACGGCCGGTGATGCCACGACGCGGAGGCCGTGCAGTGTCTCAAGCGCGGGCACGTCGGCCCTCCGGATCGTAGAACGGCGGGTGGGCAACCGAGGCGGTGCGACCATCGATCTGCACCTGCTCGGGGACTGGTGTGTGCTTCAACCACCCGAGCATCACGGCATGGCCGAGCAGTGGCGAGCTGAAGCTGGACGCCACATGGCCAACGACGTTGCCGTCGGACCAGATCGGGCTTCCCTCGGTGGGGGCGTTGCCCTGCATGGTGAAGCCGAACAGGCGGCGGTGGTCGGGCAGTTCGGCGGTGCGGACCAGAGCTGACTTGCCGAGGAAATCGGGCTTGTCCATCTTCACCGCCCAGTCCATGTCGAGTCGACGCGGTGTGGAGTCGAGTTCGCTGTCCATGCCGACGATGACGTGACCCTTCTCCAGCCGCAGCCCGAACAGTGCCTGCAAGCCGTGCGGCTTGATGCCGAGATCCTGCCCGGCTTCCATGAGCGCCCGCCACAGCTCGACCGAGCGATCGACGGCGTGGTGCAGCTCGAACGAGGCCTCGCCGGTGAAGCTGAGCCGCATCACATGGCACGGCACGCCGGCAACGATGTCATGGCGGTGCTGGAGGAACTTGGGCGGATCGACCAGGCCGACGCGCTGCAACAGTTGCGATGCGAGCGGGCCTGTGACATTGATGGCAGCCAGCGACATGGTGCGGTCGAGCACGTGCACGCGCAGGCCCCATGTCTCGGCCCAGTCACGTACCCACATCTCGGCGTTGGCAGCGCCACCCGAGGTGAAGGTGAGCACGAAGCGGGTCTCGGTCTCGCGGCAGATCATGCCGTCGTCGATGAGGTGGCCACGTTCGTTGAGCAGCAACACATAACGCGAACGACCGGGCCTGATGTCGGCAACCGTGGTGGGGTACAGACGCTCGAGCAACTCGACGGCATCGGGGCCCGACACGACCAACTTGCCAAGCGTGCTCACGTCACCCAGCGATACGGCCTCGCGGACAGCCCAGTACTCGGCAATGTGATCGCCGTAGTTCCACGGTCGCCACCAGCCGCCGAAGCGGTCGAGTTGGCCGCCCAGCGCCAGATGCTCGTCGTGCAGGGGAGAGCGGCGGAACACATCGGTGTAGGTGTCGGCCGAAGCTTCGGCCAGGGTGATCTGACGCGACGCCGGGCGGGCCGTGAACATCTCGGGCACCTCGCCCGACCGGTCGGCCACGAACGAGCGTAGGTGCGGGCCGCACACGCCGCCCTGGCACGTGCCGGTGCCGCACAGGCTGGCGCGTTTGACGAGTTCGAGCTCATGGAACCCACGGGCCCACACGCCCTCGAGGTCTTCGACCTCGACCCGAGAACACGGGCAGACCGTGCCTGCTGTGGGGCAGGGCGGCAAGGGGAACTTCTCGGCGGCTTGGCCAACCACGCTCACCGGGAGGCCTCCGGACATGCGCGACAGCATGTCGCGCGGCGCGAACCCGAGCCCGACGATGACGGTGATGCACGGCGTCGTCACCTCGAGCCCGTCATCGCCCATCGTGACCACGGCCGAGATGGTGTCGGTTCCCTCGAAGCGAACGATGCGACCTGCCACCGCCGTGCAGGGCACACCCTGCGGCGGGGTGCCGATGGCCACAGCATTGCCGAGGTCGACCCCGGCGTCGTGGAGCTGCTCTGCGGCGCGGGCCGTGATGATGCCGCGCAGGTTGTTGCCCGGACACACCGGGTGGATCTCTGCGGCGCCGGTGGCGACCACAACCTGATGGGCGTGCACGTGCAGCATGCCGTTGGGCCGGCGGACGATGACGGTGGGCCCGCCGTAGATGGCAACGACCTCGTTGCTGTCACGGGCATCGAGCACCATGACCTCGTGGCCCTCGGCGCGGGCAGCATCGGCTGCAGCAGCGCCGCTCGGTCCGGCGCCGATGACCACGATGTCCGCCGTTTCGCGGCGCACATCGACGTGATCGGCCACCGGTGAACGGGTGATGTCGGGTTGGGCCACAGCTGGGAACGAGGGATTGCCAGCCGCTGGGTGACGGCGCACGACGAGGCCCGGTGTTGCTGCGGTCTGGCAGGTGCGCACGTAGGGCACGCCATCGACGATGGCCGAGCAGTTGGGGCAGTCGCCACCGAGGCAGATGGTGCCGCCGTGCTTGGGGTGTTCACCGCAGCGCATGACCGCCACGGCGACCGAGTCGCCGGCCTGATACGGGATGGGCCGGCCATCGACCACGATGCGACCGGGCGATGCTGCGCCGGTGGTGTCGCTCATAGACGCATCCGCGAACCGGTGGGATCGAAGATCGGCGACAACTGCAGGCGGGCAGGGCGACGGCGACCGATGATTTCGATCTCGAACTCACCGGTGCTGTCGGTGGCCAGATGCGTGGGCACATAGCCGAGTGCCAACGATGCCTTGCTGTAGTGGGCGTACCCGCCCGATGTCACCCATCCGACCACGGCGCCATCGTGCCAGATCGGCTCGTCGCCGATCACGTCGGCGGGATCATCGGGATCGGGTTCGACCAACAGTGTGACCAGCTTGCGTGCGGGCCCGGTGGCCAGTTCGGCCTCGTGCGCCGAGCGCCCGATGAAGTCGTGATCCAGCTTGATGTACGACAGGATGCCGGCTTCGAGCGGGGTGTAGATCGGGCGGTACTCGCGGAACCAGGTGCCGAAGTTCTTCTCGATGCGCAGCGACATGAGGGCACGGAAACCGAACAGCCGAATGCCGAACTCCTCGCCGGCGTCCATGATGCGGTCGAACAGCACCCGTTGGTACTCGGGTGTGACCCACATCTCGTAGCCGAGATCGCCCGAGTAGGTGAGCCGGCCGACCTTGGCGGGGATCATGCCGAGGTCGATCTGCTTGAAGTCCATGAACTTGAACGATGGCGTCGACATGTCGAAGTCGGTGATCTTCTCCATCACGTCGCGGGCATGCGGGCCGGCGAGCGACAGCCCGACCAGACCGAGGCCAAGCGCCTGGAAGGACACGCTGCCATCGCTGGGCAGGTGATCGATGAACCAGCGGCTGTGGTGCACCTCGGCTGCCTGCGAGCCGAACAGGTAGAAGTCGTCGTCGCCAGCGCGTGCGACGGTGAACTCGCCCACGATGCGCCCCTTCGGGTTGAGCATTGCGGTCAGCACGATGCGGCCGACGTTGGGCATGCGGTTGGTGAGCAGGCTCGACAACCAGGCCGACGCGCCCGAACCCGTCACGTGATACTTCGCGAAGTTGGAGATCTCGGTCAGGCCGACGCGCTCGCGCACGGCGCTGCATTCGGCGGCCACCTGATCCCATGCGTTGCTGCGGCGGAAGGTCACTTCCTCCTTGGGCTCCTTGCCGGCCTCCTGGAACCACAGCGCATGCTCGAGGCCGAACGAAGCACCCCACACGGCGTTGGCCGCGGTGAGGCGGTCGTAGATGGGGGTGGTGTGCAGGGGTCGCGCAGCGGGGAGTTCTTCGTTCGGGAAGGTGATGCGGAATCGGCGGGCGTAGTTCTCGCGCACCTTCGCGTTGGTATACGGCAGCGTGGCGTAGTCGCCGTAGCGGGCCACGTCCATGCCCCAGATGTCCATGCCACTGTCACCCTCGGTCATCCATGTGGCCAACGCCAGACCGACGCCGCCGCCCTGTGACAGGCCGGCCATGACAGCACAGGCGACCCAGCAGTTGCGGATACCGCGGATGGGGCCCACCAGCGGGTTGCCGTCGGGCGAGAACGTGAAGGGTCCGTTGATGACGCGCTTGATGCCGGCGGTGCCCATGGCGGGGTAGTGCTTGAAGGCCACCTCCAGCTCGGGAGCAATGCGGTCCAGGTCGGGGTCCAGCAGGCGGGCGCCGAAATCCCACGGGGTCTGCTTCGGGGACCATGGCACGCAGGCCTGCTCGTAGGTGCCGAGCAGCATGCCGCCCTGTTCCTGACGGATGTAGATCTCGCCGGCGAAGTCGAGTGCCATCGGCATCTCTTTGCCGGTGGATGCCATGTGCGCGGCAACCTCGGGCATGTCCTCGGTGACCAGGTACATGTGCTCCATCGCCAGCACCGGCAGCTCGATGCCGACCATGCGTCCCACCTCGCGGGCCCAGAGACCACCGGCGTTCACGATGTGTTCGGCGTGGATGGTGTGATCCACATCGGTGTGCACGTCCCACGTGCCATCGGCTCGCTGAGTGAGCGCGTTCACCCAGGTGTTGCGGTAGATCTCAGCGCCGGCATTGCGTGCGCAGATTGCGTAGGCGTGGGTGACACCCGAGGGGTCGACGTGGCCCTCAACCGGGTCGTACAGCGCACCGATGAAGTACTGGTCCTCCATCAACGGGAAGATCGCCTTGGCCTCGGAGGGCGTGATCAACTCCAGGTCCATGCCGAGGTAGCGGCCGCGGGCCTGGGCCATGCGCAGGAAGTCCATGCGCACCTCGGTGTCGGCCAGCATCAGGCCGCCGGGGAGGTGGATGCTGCAGTTCTGCCCCGACTCACGCTCGATGGTCTCGTACAGCTCGATGGTGTACTGCTGCAGCTTTGACACGTTGGGATCGCCGTTGAGCGTGTGCATGCCACCCGCTGCGTGCCAGGTGGAACCCGAGGTGAGTTCCTTGCGCTCGAGCAGGACCACGTCGGTCCAGCCGGCCTTGGTGAGGTGATAGAGAACGCTGGCACCGACGACACCGCCACCGATGACAACGACCTGGGCTGAAGACTTCACGGGAATCCTTTCGAGATGAACTGGTGGCTGTAGCGCACAGCCGAGAAACTGGCCGAGAACTTCGGCCTAGAAATCAGTGGGTACGCCGCCCTCGGCATGGCGCCGGTCGACGAATGCCTGCAACTCTTCACGAACTGCGGGATCGATGGGGGGAGGCTCGTACGCAGCGAGCATCTCTTTCCAGATCTGGTTGGCCTTGGCCGGGGCCTGCGGGCTGCCGGCTTCCTCCCACGACTCATAGTTGCGCCAGTCGGAGATCATCGGCTTGTGGAATGCGGTGCGGAACCGGTCCTGCGTGTGCTGTGTCCCGAAGAAGTGTCCACCGGGGCCGACATCGCGGATGGCTTCGAGACCGAGTGAGGCTTCGTCGACCACGGGTGGCTCGAGGAACGCCGACACCATGTGCAACAGATCGGCATCGATGATCATCTTCTCGTAGCCGGCATGCAGGCCACCTTCCATCCACCCGGCACCGTGCATGAGCATGTTCACGCCGCCCATGATCGCGCCCCACAGGGAGAACACCGACTCATATGCGGCCTGGGCGTCGACAGCGTTGGCGGCGCACACGTTCGAACTGCGGTACGGCAGGTTGTATCGCCGGGCCAATTGGCCGCCGACCATTGCCGTGCGCATGTATTCGGGCGTGCCGAACGCAGGGGCGCCGGACTGCATGTCGACGTTGGAGGTGAAGCCGCCGTAGACAGCGGGAGCGCCGGGGCGGACGATCTGCGTGAATGCGATGCCGGCGAGCGCTTCGGCGTTCTGCTCGGCCAGTGCCCCGGCCAGCGTGACCGGGGCCATGGCGCCAGCGAGGGTGAACGGCGTGAGCACCACGATCTGATTGCGCGACGAGTACTCCATGATGCCCTGCAGCATCGGGGTGTCGAGCCGCAGCGGTGAGCTGGAGTTGATGACGGTGAAGATCGACGGCTCGCGATCGAGGGTCGCGTCGTCGATGCCGCGGGCGATGCGCACCATCTCCAGACAGTCGCGGTTGCGTTGGCGGCCGAGGCTGTAGGCGTGCAGCGGCTTGTCGCTGAGCGTGAGAGCGTCAAAGGTGGCGTCGAGATGGCGGATGGATGCGTGCAGGTCGATGGGCTCCACGGGGTAGCCGGCGATGAAGTGCACGCTGTTCAGCATCTGCGACAGGCGCAGCAGGTTCTGGTAATCGGCGTGGTTGCCGGTGCGCCGACCGCGATCCATGTCGAACACGTTCGGTGCGCTGGCCACCGAGCCGAACGCCATGTAGTTCTGGCCGATGATCAGGTTGTTGTCTGGGTTGCGGCTGTGGAAGGTGAACGACGAGGGTGCGGTCTTGATGGTCTCCAGGATCATCTCGCGGTCGAACCGCACGCGGCTGGTGCCGGCCTCGACGCGTGCACCGGCAGCAGCCAGGAGACGTCGTGCGTCCTCATCGAGGAAATCCATGCCGATCTCCTCGAGGATCTGCATGGACGCGTCGTGGATCATCTCCAGTTCGTCGGCCGATACCACGTTGGTCGGCTGGTAGCGCATACGCGGCTGGCTGAGCGGACGCTGCACCGGCAGACGGCTGCGCTCGGCGGTGGAGCGGCCCTTGCGGCGGGATGCGCCGCTGCTCTTCTCGATCTGCAGTTCCGTCACGATTGCCCCTGTGTTCGCCGCCTCGGTGGATCCATACTAGTCACGTAAAGTTGGCACAGACGTACCGTGAATGTCCACAGTGGCGGCCGGCGTTCTTCCTGCCCGGAGAACTGCAACGACTAGATTGCCGGGCGTGGCAGGAACCTCCGTCGTCGAGCAGGCCCCCGAGCCGCCCGCCGATGCTGACGCCCCTCCGGAGGCCGTGGCGGATCGCGCGACCCAACGCTGGGTCGTGGCGGCAACCGTGGTCGGCGCGGTGTGGCGCATCGGTGTGCTGATCAGCAAGTGGAGCCAGGGGCTGCTGTTCAACGACTCGCTCTACTACAGCTTCCAGGCCCACTCGAATGCGCACGGCAACTGGTTTCGGCTGGTGTTCACCAATGGTCCCGGGGCCGAGCATCCGCCGTTGGCCTCGCTGTTGATGACCCCGGCCAGCATGTTGCCCCATGCTGTCTTCTGGCAGCGGGCCACCAGCACCGTGCTGGGCATTGCGGTCATCCCACTGCTGGGCCTGCTCGGCTTGCGCCTCGGCGGCCGGCGCGTCGCGATCCTTGCTGCGTGCATCGCTGCGGTGTACCCGAACCTGTGGATGAACGATGCGCTGGTGATGTCAGAGTCGACGGCGTCGCTCCTGATGGTCGTGGTGTTGCTGTGCGCTTGGCGCCTTCACCAACGCTTCGACCGACGTTCAGCGATGTTGCTGGGTGCGGTGATCGGCCTGGCTGTGCTGGCGCGCAGCGAGTTGATCCTGCTCGCCCCCTTGTTCGGCTTCATCGGGTGGCGCAACCACGACCATCGGAAGTGGATCAAGCGGGCATCGCTGGTGCTGGTGTCCACCGGCATGGTGGTGCTGCCGTGGATGGTCTACAACCTGACCCGTTTCGAGCAGCCCGTTCTGCTGAGCACGAACGACGGCGGCGTGCTGCTGGGCTCCAACTGCGACCAGACCTACAGCGGGGCGCAGATCGGCGGATGGCTGACCGGGTGCTTCGACGGTTTCGTGTCGCTGCCCGGCGAGGATCCATCGCAGCTGTCCCGGCGCGAACGCAGCGCTGCTCTGCACTACATCAGCAACCATGCCGGTCGGGTGCCATTGGTGGTGGCAGCACGTCTGTTGCGGACGGCCGATCTCTACGGCCTGCCGGATCTCGTCCGTATGGATGTCGCCGATGAGCGCGCCCGGTGGGCATCGTGGAGCGGCATCGTGTGTTGGTGGCTGCTCGCACCGTTCGCGCTGGTGGGCCTGTGGCGCTCACGGCGCACCGTTGGATGGCTGTTGTGTCCGCCACTGCTTGCTGGTGTCCTGACCGCAGCGCTGTTCTACGGGGCGCACCGGTTGCGCTCGCCGATGGAGCCGGTCGTGGTCGTGTGCGCCGCTATCGGGATCGTCAGCTGCGTTGGCGTTGGGCGATCACGCGCTGCTGCTTGAGGAAGGCAGGCACGTCCGGCGGTTGCACCACGGCACCACGGATCAGGTCGTCGAACAGGCGGGTCAGCGTGCGCACGTGCTCGGTGGAGGTGAGCACGAGGTACATCTGACCCAGGTACAGCGCAGCGCGCAGCGGGCCGAAGATGGTCACCGGTGAGGCGTAGCGGTCGCGGCCGTCGAACAGGAACCAACGCAGCGTGGGGTACAACTCGGTGCACAGTTCGATCATGTGGTCCAGCTGTGCAACGCGGCTGCTCTGCTCCAGCTTGCTCCAGATGCCGGCGCCCCGGGCGAACATCTCGATCGACTGGATCGAGTTGCAGCATTCAAAGTCGGTTTCGGGCCCACGCGTCCAGGCCAGACGCGCCGCCGCCGTCTCGATCTTCTGCTCGGGGCTGCTCACGGCCCGGTCGCCGATCTCGTAGCGAATGACAGCTTCGGTCTTGAGCAGATCGGGCAGGGTGGATGGCACGTAGCGGATCTTGTAGCCAACGGCCTCGCGCAGCCACGAGATGAGGTGCTCGTCGTTGTGGGCGAACGCCTCGCGTTCGAACGACATCTGCTCGTTCATCAGCTCGGCCTGCATCGGACCGGTGTTGCTCAACCCGATCAGCCAATCAACCGACACCTGTTGTGCCTGAGCGATCGCGGTCAGCGTCTCGATGCGGGGAAGTCGCCGGTTCGTGGACGACAACAGCTGCGACAGCGTCGAGCGGTCAAGACCCACGGCCTCGGCGAACTGGCTGCGGTTCATCTTCGAGTCGTGGATCACCTTGCCCAGTCGCTCCTGGAACGCACTGAGGATGACCTTGCGGTTCGGCACGGATGTAGTGTAAGCGCAACAGATGGTGTGTAGACACCACATCTCATGGTCGGAGACAACACAGTTGGGTTGCATGTGCGGATATCCGCCGTGGCCGTGTCGCCGTTGCCCGGTGCCGGTGAGTAGAACGTGAGCAGTGAATGCCAGGCCCAATACCACCCCGATCGGGATTGATTGGCCAACCGTGGCGCTCGTGGTGTTCTTCTGGTCGGCGTTTGCCGTTGTCGTGCTCCTCCACCACCGCCTCCCCACCGTGTTCGTCGTGGGCGTCCTCGTCATGTTGGGTGGGTTGTACACCTCGCTGCAGCACGAGATCATCCATGGCCACCCCACACCGTGGAAGCGACTGAACTGGCTGATGGTCAGCGCGCCATTGGGCCTGACGCAACCCTTCGAGCGCTATCGGGTCACCCATCTCGACCATCACCTGGCGGACCTCACTGATCCCATCGGTGATCCCGAGAGCTCGTACGTCACGGCCCGGGCGTGGGAGCGCGCATCGGCGCCGTATCGAATGTTGCTGCGCGTCAACCGCACCATGGCCGGTCGGCTCAGCATCGGTCCGGTGTTGGCGCTCGTTCGCATGGCGCGCAGCGATGCCCACCTTGCGCGGACGCGGCCCGACGTACGACGTGCGTGGCTCGCCCACCTCGTTGCGGTTGTCGTGGTCATCGTGGCGCTTCGGACGCTCGGCGTCCCGCTGTGGGTCTTCATTCTCGGCTTCGCCTTCGGTGGAGCTTCGATCACCTCGTTGCGTTCGTTCGTCGAGCACCTCGCTGTCGACGGTGCTCCACGCTCGGCCATCGTGCACAGCGGCGCCTTTTTCAGCCTTATTTTCCTGAACAACAACCTGCACTACACGCATCACCAGTTGCCCGGCGCAGCGTGGTTCCGCCTGCCCGAACTCACTCGAAGCCTCGGCGCCGAACAGGCCGCGGCCACCGGCGCCGGCGTGTACCGCGGCTACCGCGAGGTTGCCCGTCGGTTCATGTTCCGCCCGTTCGGTCAGCCGGTGCATCCATTTTCTGCCACGATCGATGTGTGAGCTGCGCATATTCCGTTCTGCCGATGTACCCCCTCTCGGGGCTGCGTGACGCCTGGGGCGATCTGTATCGCACTGCCGCTGCGGCCGTAGCCGTTGAGTTCCCCGAGACACCCACCGAGCTGCGTTGGGATGTCGACGCACACCAGAGCTGGCTCGATCCAGACATGGCGTTGAGCCAGACGTGCGGCTGGCCGCTGGTGACGGTGCTGAGTCAGCATGTACGTGTGCTCGGGTCGTTCGTTCACGTGCTCGATGGCCGTCCCGCGTACACATATCGCAGCGTGATCATCGCCCGCGAGGCGCAGCCGTTGTGCGATCTGGCCCGCAGTCGGGCAGCGATCAACTCCGACGACAGCCTTTCGGGGCTGGTGAGCCTGCTCGACGCCTTCGGCGTGCGTCAGCCGCACTGGCCCGACGAGGTCACCTGGACCGGGTCGCACATGGCCAGTATCGCGGCGGTACGCGACCGGGATGCCGATGTTGCCTCCATCGACGCGCTCACCTGGGCGTACCTCCAACGGTTGGCGCCGGGCGAGCTGGCAGGGTTGGTCGTGGTGGGGCGCGGACCCGAGGTGCCGTGCCTCCCGTTGGTCGTGCCCGGCCATGCCACCGACCGTTTGGTGACCCTCTGGCGCGCTGCGTTGACCAGCGCCGTCGGCGACCCGCAGCTTGCGGGCCAACTCGACACCCTGTTGATCAGCGGGTTTCAGCCACTTGATCTCCAGGATTACGAGACGGCGCTCGCGCCCCTGATGTAACGCACTGTCACGTTGTCTGCGAACCCTGAGCGCACACGCTCTCAGGGTTCCGGACCCTCGGTTCGTCATGGCTGCAGATCGCCAAGTGGCCCGCACCGCCAGCGCTGTGCTGGACTTCGAAGCCATGGCCGAGAAGTTGGAAATCGTTCGTGACATTGCTGCGCCTCCCGACGTGGTCTACGCCGCCATTTCCGACGTCACCCGCATGGGCGAATGGTCCGAGGAGTGTTACGCGTGCGAGTGGCAAGTCGGCTTCGACCGCCCCATCGTCGGCGCCACGTTCGATGGCCACAACCGCAATGGTACGAGCGAGTGGACCAGCCAGGGAACGATCATCGAGGCCGACCCCGGTCGCTCCTTCGCTTTCGAGTGTTCGATGTTCGACTTTCATTTCTCGACTTGGGGATATCGCATCGAGCCCACCGAAACCGGGTGTCGGGTGACCGAGTGGAGCGAAGACCTGCGACCCGAGTCGGCCTTGGAGTTCAGCAAGAAGATGTCGGGCGTGGACGATCGGGCCGAGCGCAACCGTCAGACCATGACGGGCACGCTCGAGCGATTGGCCGCCGCCGTCGAGGGCTGATCCCCTCGGGCCTCGACGGGCTTGATCAGTCTCCGCCCGCAGGTGATTCCGACAGGACCTTGGACACTGGCGGCGTCGTGACGCTGTTCGAACACGCGGCCGGCAGGTCAGTGGTACGTGCCTGCGTCTGAGCCCGACGACAGCTCTGTTCGTTGCTTGTGTTGGTCGTGCTCGCTGTGCCCGACTCGACGGACGAGGCCGTGTACGTACCGGCGCTCGAAGGCGACGGGTTCGTGTTCCTCCTCCGCGAGTCGGAACGGTTCGAGCACCGTCTACTCGGTCGTGAGCCTCGGCGGGTCCACCTGCACGTGTTCACGGTCGGTTGTGCGGAGATCGCGCAGATGGTCGGGTTCCGCGACCGGCTTCGCTCACACGATGATGATCGACGTTGGTACGAGCAGACCAAACGCTCGCTCGCCGCTCGCGAGTGGGGAGCCGTGCAGGAGTATGCGGATGCCAAGACCGAGGTCGTGACCGAGATCAAGCGGCGCGCCGGGCTGATCGTCTGAAGCTCCCGGTCCCGCTCGTATGGGCCACCCACTTCACATTCGCCCGATGACCTCGCGATGCGACGTTGGCCCGCGCCATCGATCGCGCAGGTCGTTGCCTGCCGCAGCGTGGCGCTGCCCGGCCCGTTCAGACGCCGAGGCGATAGTGGAGGTGAACGACGCCGTTTCGGAACCGGCGTTCGTCGAGGAGTTCGAGCTGCACTCGGACGTTGTCTTGCAGGGCGCGCTTGCCGCGCCCCACCACGATCGGACACAAGAACAAATGACACTCGTCGACCAGACCAGCGCTGAGTGCGTGGCCAGCGAGCTCTGCCCCACCGATTGAGATGTCGGTCGCCGAAGACTGTTTGAGCCGCAGGACTGCGTCTCGATCAAACTCGCGCTCGATGCGCGTCCTCGCACTGGAAACCGTCTGGAGCGTTCGGGTTCGAGCGCGGATGCGCCGTACTGGTCTCGTCGGCCATGGTCGGACTGGCAGTAGATCCGTGCCCTCAAGGGCTCATCCCCACTGCCGGAACGCCCTGAGCCGGCGCTCTGCTCGTTGATGAGCTCTCCGCAACGTGCCGGTAGTGGCGTGTTCACCAATGCCGACCAACCCCACCCCGAGCTTCGTTCGGGGTGGCCTTCTCGCGTGGACCTTAGCTGCGCGGACGGCCGGGTTGCACGACCTGGCTGAGGCGAGTGGTGATGTCGTCGAGGCCAGGGTTGGACGCGGCGACCCAGATGACAAATTCATACACCTCATCGTTGGACGCCCGTGAGGCCATGACACCGTTGAGTTCAAGGAACACAGCCGTGGCCAGCCAGCCCAGTCGCTTGTTGCCATCGACGAGGGCGTGATTATTGACGATCGATTGCAGCAGGGCTGCGCCCTTGGTGATGAGGTCCGGGTAGGCGTCTTCTCCGAATGCGGTCGCTTGTGGCCGCGCCGCGGCAGAGCCAAGAAGACCGACGTCGCGGATCGGTGGCGGATCGCCAAGCAGCGTTCGGGCGAGGCCGATCAGGTCATCGAGGTCCAGGTACTCGATCGGGTCGCTCATTCGCCGAGGCGTCGCAGGGCGTCGGCGTGCTTGTTCATGATCCGCGCCGCGGCAGTGTTGACACGGTCGTGGTGTTCACCTCGGCTGACGAACTCTCGGACGGCGCGGCGTGCTGCTTCTTGCATGGAGATGCCCTCGGCATCGGCGCGTTCGCGGAGTGCTGCCTGTTCGCTATCAGTGAGGCGGAGCGTCATGGCCATGTACGAATGGTATCAGTTCGATACCGCCACGAGCTGCCGTGATCGGCGCATCGAGGAAGACGCGATCCACACAGAACGCGCGCCGAACGACGCACAGAACATTCGATGTCGGCTACACAAGAACGCATCGAACAGGGTCTGTGCGGGTGGCATCGTGGGGTGGCCGACGGCATCAGACCATGTCTGGTTGGTGCCCGATCGACTGCAGTTTCTCCGGGTTCAGGAACATCCAGTAGCGGTCGATTTGGCCGTCGACCACGTCGACGGCGGTCACCATGTACGGCTGCTCTCCCAGTGACAACACCACGCCTGGCCGTCCGTTCACCCAACTCGGCTCGAAGCGCAGTTCGGGCCCGACACGTTTGCCCAAATTCACGATCAGGCGAGCGATGCGATGGGGGCCGACCACGGGGCGGCGGGCTGCGTGGCGGTGTGGCCCACCGTCGCTGATCAGCACCGATGTCGGCGTCAGCATGGCGCGCACGGCATCGATGTCGCCGCTCATCACCGCGCCAACGAAGGCTGTTGCAATCGCAAGTTGTTCGGCGTCGGACATCGGCTGTGGGGATGGAGCACCATGCAGCTTGCGGCGGGCGCGCACTGCCATCTGGCGACACGCGTCGTCGCTGCGGCCGACGGCGATGGCCGCAGTGTGAAACGACTCGCCGAACACGTCGACCAGCAGCACGACCAGACGCTCTTCAGGCGACAACCGTTCGAGCATCACCAGGAACGCGGTGGTCAAGGAATCGGACAGTTCGGCTGCACGCTCGGGATCGCTGCCGACGTCGGTGCGCAGGATCGGCTCGGGGAGCCACGGCCCGACGTAGTCGATCCGCGCTCGTTGCGCTGCTCGTAGTCGGTCCAGGCCGAGCCGGCTGACCACCGTGGTGAGCCATGCTGCCGGCCGGTTGATCACCGCTCTGTCCGCGCCAGCCCAGCGGAACCATGCCTCCTGCACCACGTCTTCGGCATCGCTGACGCTGCCGAGCAGTCGGTAGGCCAGGCCCACCAGCCGTGGTCGTTCCAGCGTAAAGGTGAGGGCGTCCTCGGCGCTGACCTCGGTCACGAACGTGTCCTCGCGCAGAGCTTCGCCGCTGCCTGACCGGCGTTCTCTCCGCTGGCAGCACTGGCATCGGCCAGCAATCCGCTCGGGCCGACCCAGTCCCCGGCGACGAGTACGTTGCCAAGGCCGAGCGCTTCGATGTTTGGGCGCCCTGCCAATCCACCGCCCGCAGCGGCCGGCGCGCCGTGCGCAACAACCAGACGGTGCATCGCGCGCTCCATCACGACATCGTCCTCCGTGATTCCCGCGGCCCGGGCCACATCGAACAGCAGTGCGCGGGACGCAGCCGGCTCGCCCGGTGATTCGCCTGGGCTGAGGTACCGCAGCACGCCGACCAGCCCCTGCCCGGCGGGAGCCAGATCGGCCAGCGGTGCGTGCGGCGACAGGTACACCGGCTGGTCCATGCCCAGCACAATGCCCTCGTGCACCCGCCGCAGCCCAAGGTCGAGACAGCTCGCCGCGATCGGCTCGGTGAGTCCGTTGCGCGCGTCCACAGCGGTTCCGGTGAGGCGTGCAGCGGTGTCGGGTCCGCCCGTTGCGATCACCGTGGCCCGTGCCATCACCCGCTGATCCCCGACGCGTACCTCCACACGATCGCCGTCGGCGGTGACCGACTCGACCTCGGCGTGGCCGATGACCGTTGCGCCTGCCTGCTCGGCAAGGCCACGCAATGACGCGACCAATGTGGCCCATCCGCCGTGGGGATACAGCACGCCCTTGAGGGCCAACTGCAGCTGACCGGCCGCGGCTCCCGCATCGAACTGATCGGGCGCATGGGTGTAGGTGCTGAGGCGGATGAACATCTCCATGAAGCGCTGCAGGTCGTCGGGCTCGTCACCCAGCCAATCGCTCACCGTGCGGCCTGCAAGAGCGGCCGTCTTCATACGCGGCACCCTGGCGAACAGCGCTGCCATTCGTAGCCTGCTCTTGGGTCGCAGGACGGGATTACGCAGCACGCCAATGGGACCCAGCACCACGCGTTGTGCCACCCCATTGCGCAGCACACCCACGGTGGTCCCCGAGACGACGCCGCCTGCTGGCTGCACGCCGTGGGTAGTGAGTACACGGCTCAGATGCCCGGCTCGGTACAGCGCGTGCGGGCCGACGTTCAACAGGAAGCCGTCGCGACTGATCGTTGCAGCGCGACCTCCCGGCTGATGTGCGTCGAGTACCACCACGCGCACACCTTGCTCGGCCGCCGCGAGTGCTGCGCACAGCCCAGCAATGCCGGCGCCGACCACCACCAGATCGGTATCCGCCGGCAGCGTTACCGGCAGCGTCCGTGCCGTGGTGACTTCTGGTTCCTGTTCCTGATGCATCTCGTAGCAACCTCCAACTATCTCGACGCCGGACGCCGCTGCGTTGTGACAACGGTTCTGTCGTGACGGCCGGCTAGAGGTCCTTGCACAGGCGCAGGGCGTCGTAGATGGCGGCGTGGATGTTGCGAGCTGCGACCGCGTCGCCGATGCGGAAGAGCTGGAACGAACCGTCGGGATTGGTGTGCAACGCCTGACTGCGGCCCTGCATCAGCGCCCCGTAATCGACAGCCCCCCGGTTCACCGAGTGCGGCTTGAGGTCGAAGTACAGATCGGCGGTCGGAGCCGTGCCGTATTCCACCACGACCTGATCAACGCGCCGCTCGCTGCGTTCGGGGCCGTAATCGCTGCCCAGCTCGGCAACCAACTGGTTGCCGTCGCGACGGACGGCCATGAGCCGCGTGTTGATGGTGATGCGCGCGTCAGCCTGATGGAAGGCTCGCGCATACGGCACGTGGTTCATGCCGCCGACTTCGGGGGCGAAGAATCGTTCGGGTGTCACGAACTCCAGCTTGCTTCCAGCGCCCATGATCACTTCGGCGGCCGACATGCCCGGGTGCGCACCGTTGTCGTCGAACAACAACACGGTCGCAGCCGGCTTCACCTCGCCGGAGAGGATGTCCCAACTGGAGACCACCAAGTCTGCCCCAGCTTCCAACGGAGGAAGTTGGGCCTGCCCGCCCGTGGCCACAATGACCACGTCGGGCTGCAGCGCGCTGATCGTGGCGGCATCGGCATGGGTGTCGTAGCGCACCTCCACGCCGAGGCGATCGAGTTCGGACACGCGCCAGTCGATGATGCCCACCAGGTCTCGGCGGCGCGTGTTGCGTACGGCCAGGCGCAGCTGTCCGCCTGCCCAGGGCATGACCTCGAGCACGGTCACCTGATGGCCGCGCTCGGCACTGACACGGGCGGCCTCCAGACCGGCAACTCCTGCCCCGACCACAACGACGCGCCGGGGTGCTGCCGCTGCGGGAATGTCGTGGGGCCTCGTGGCTTCGCGACCGGTTGCCGCGTTGTGG
>CAFBLP010000058.1_pt1 | contig 20089 bp, 17 predicted proteins | sample 7268181 | NCBI WGS metagenome assembly CAFBLP01 (sample SAMEA6814034, study PRJEB35770) | freshwater metagenome | biome: Freshwater; feature: Freshwater reservoir; material: water | place: Czech Republic | collected 2017-05-23 | depth 30m m | reverse complement strand
GTCGAGGACTTCACCGCCGCTCGGGCCGCCCTGCGCGGCGAGTCGACGGTCGCTCGGTCTCCCGCCGAGAGCTGAACGCCAGCCCTCAGCCGCCCGGCATTGACAATCCTGCCGCCGTACAGCAGTGTGATGAGCCGTCACGACACGATGGCGTGAGGAGATGTTCAGTGGCCGAAAACATGTATCTCAACGGGAACTATGCACCCGTTACCGACGAGGTCACCTCGTTCGACCTGCCGGTGATCGGCGCTCTGCCCGCCGAGCTCAGCGGGCGCTACCTGCGCAACGGACCCAACCCCTGGCAGGTCGACGACCCCGACACGTATCACTGGTTCACGGGCGCTGGAATGGTGCACGGTGTGCGTCTTCGCGACGGCCGGGCGGAGTGGTACCGCAATCGCTATGTCGGCAGCACCGATCTCAGCGCCCACCGCGGTCAACCCGACATCACCGGTCCGAACTGGAACGACAGCTCCGCCGGGCCGAACACCAACGTCGGTGGTTTCGCCGGCACCACGTGGGCAATGGTCGAAGCTGGCGGGTGTCCGGTCGAGCTGACCTACGAGCTGGAAACGATCGGTCGCAACGATTTCTCCGGCACGTTGCCGGGCGCGTTCACGGCGCACCCCAAGGTCGATGCCGATACCGGTGAGATGCACGCGATGGTCTACGCCCTTCCGGAGTGGCTGGATCATGTGCAGTACGTGGTGGTCGCAGCCGGTGGCAGGGTGCGCCGTACGGTTGACATACCGTTGGAGCGCCCCACGATGCTGCACGACATGTCGTTGACGCAGCGTTATGCCGTCGTCTACGACTTCCCGGTGCGACTCGATTTCGACCTGGCGTTCGCTGGCCGGTTTCCGTTCCGCTGGCAGCCCGGTACCGGGTCGCGTGTCGGACTGCTACCTCGCGAGGGCGAGGCCGCTGACATCGTGTGGATCGACGTGCCGGAGTGCTACTCGTTCCATCCGATGAATGCCTACGACGGGCCCGACGGCAGCGTGGTCATCGACCTGTGCGTGTACGCGACCATGTTCGAGAGCGACCTGCTCGGACCATTCGGGGATGGCATGGCGCAGCTCGAGCGGTGGGTGCTGAACCCGACGGCGCGCACCTGCAGCGTGACCGTGATCGACGAGACGCCCCAGGAGTTCCCCCGCCACCGTGGCAGCGTGACCGCAAAGCCGTATCGGTTCGGCTACTGCACGTCGCCGTCGGCCTCCCTGCCCGAGTGGCCCACGCTCAAGCACGACCTCGTCACGGGCCAACGTTGGCTGTTCGACCATGGCCCCGGTCGCAGCGCCGGCGAGCCGGTCTTCGTGGCCCGCGAGGCCGCGACCGCCGAGGACGACGGATGGTTGATCACGCTGGTACACGACGTGCCCCGTGGCGCCGCCGAGCTGGTGGTGCTCGATGCCCAGGATTTCAGCAGGCGCGAAGTGGCGCGGGTGCTGCTGCCGCAGCGGGTGCCCTACGGCTTCCATGGCAACTGGGTGAGCGATCGTGCGGTACCGCCGCCAGCGTGAGGCTGGTGTGACGGGCTGGCGTGACGGGCTGGCGTGGAGGCTGGTGTGGCGGGCTGGCGTGGATGACCGGTGGGCCACCGCGCATGGGGCAGGCTTGAGGGAATGCCTCATGTTCTCGCAATCGATCTCGGCACCACAGGGCTGAAGGTGGCCGTTGTACGCGACGACGGCGTCGTGCTGTCGCTCGCAGCGCGAGAGCTCACGATGCATCTCGTCGCTGGCGGCGGGGTCGAGCAGGACGCACACGAATGGTGGCGCCAGATCGTGGCGGCCACGCATGAGGCCGTGGCCGCCAGTGGGGTAACGGCCGCCGCCGTCGATGCGATTGCCTGCACGAGCCAGTACATGTCGGTGGTGCCCATTGCCGCCGATGGCACTCCCGTTGGTCCGGTGATCATGTGGCTCGACGACCGAGCGGCCGAGCGCACGCGGCACCTGCGGCATCGCGAGAACATCAGCGTGTGGCTCGAGCGGCACGGCCTCGCACCATTCGGATCCGACGACCTGGCCCACATCGTGCTGCTCCATCACGAACACCCCGAGGCCTATGCCAACGCAGCAGCCTTCGTCGAACCCGTCGATGCCATCACTGCCCGGCTCACCGGCACGGTGAGCGCCAACCAGAACACGGCGTTTCCGCTGTTGCTCGTCGACAACCGCGTGCACGGTGCGGTGCACTACGACACCGACCTCATCGGTCGAGCCGGGATCGATCCCGCCAAGTTGCCTGCGCTCATCCCGATGGGATCCGTCGCCGGTTCGCTGACCGTGGCTGTCGCGCGCGAACTCGGGTTGCGACCCGGCACGGCCGTGCTGAGCGGCACCATCGATTCCACCACCTCGGCCGTGGGCACGGGTGCTGTCGGGCCGCAACGTTGCGGCATCGTGATTGGTACGACAGCCGTTGCCGTATCGCACGTAGCCACCTCGCGTGCCGATCACGGGCGCGCCCTGATGACCGCGCCCAGTCCCGTTGGCTCGCAGTATGTGGTGCTCGCCGAAAACGGCGTTGGGGGCAAAGCGCTCGATTTTGTGGCAAACCTGCTGGGCCAGAGCTCCCGCTCGATGATCGGTCTCGCCGCGCAGGCTCCTGCGGGGTGCGATGGCACCCTGTTCCTGCCATGGCTCGTCGGATCGATGGCTCCGGCCCCCGATGCGGCGGCGCGCGCCGCCTTCATCGGTTTGTCGTTGGGTACCTCGCAGGCACATCTGGCCCGTGCAGTGCTGGAGGGCGTGGCGCTGAACATGGCGGCACTCCTGCCGGCGGTCGAGCACTTCGTCGGCTCGCACTTCTCCGAGGTCACCTTTGGCGGCGGCGCTGCCCAGTCGGAGACCTGGGCGCAGATACTGGCAGATGTGTGTGGTCGTACCGTGCTGCGCGTCGCCGACCCGCGGGCCACCAACGCCCGTGGAGCAGCGCTGCTGGCGTTCATGCAACTCGGCGCGGTCAGTCTTGATGACCTCCCCGCGCTGGTGCCGATCGCCGCTCGGCATGAACCCGATGGTGCGCTGGGTGAGGTGTACGCGCGAGCCGGCAAACGTATGGAGGCGGCGCGCGGGTTGGGGGCCATCGGTGCCCGTTGACCAGCGACACTAGATTGGCCTGATGAACGTCACCGTCGCGGCCGTCCAGATGGCCATGTCCGATCGCCTCGCCGACAATGTCGCTGCCGCCGAGCGACTCGTGCGCCGCGCCGCTGCTGAAGGTGCGCAGATTGTGCTCATCCCCGAGCTCTTCGAGGGGCCGTATTTCTGTATCGACATGCTGCCCGATCACTTCGCTCGGGCGCTGCCCGTCGAGGGGCACCCCACGGTGCGCCACTTTCAAAACCTGGCCGCCGAGCTCGAGGTGGTGCTGCCGATCAGCATCTACGAACGCGCCAACAACGCCACGTTCAACACGGTCGTGATGATCGATGCCGATGGTGAACAGTTGGGTGTCTACCGCAAGAGCCATATTCCTGACGGCCCCGGCTATACCGAGAAGTACTACTTCAACCCAGGTGACACCGGGTTCCGCGTCTGGCGTACGCGTTACGCCGCAGTGGGGGTGGGGATCTGCTGGGACCAGTGGTTCCCGGAAGCGGCGCGGGTCATGGTGCTGCAGGGGGCCGAGCTGCTGCTCTACCCCACGGCCATCGGCAGCGAACCGCCCGACCCCAACTGGGACAGCAGCGGCCACTGGCAGCGCGTCATGCAGGGTCATGCCGGGGCCAACCTGGTGCCGGTGATTGCAGCGAACCGGGTCGGACGCGAGATCGGCCGCGATGGCACGCGCGAGATCACGTTCTACGGCAGCTCGTTCATCGCCGATGCCACGGGGGCCAAGGTCGCCGAGGCCGCACGTGCCGACGAGACCGTGTTGACGGCATCGTTCGATCTCGATGCGCTTCGTGCCCTGCGCCAATCATGGGGTTTGTTCCGCGATCGTCGCCCCGACCTGTACGCCCCGCTGCTCACGCTCGATGGAAGCACGCCGTCCCTATGACCGCACCCGCCATCCTGCGTATGCCGGGCGAGTTCGAGGCCCACGAGCGCACGGTGCTGTGTTGGCCCGCGCGGGCCTCGGTGTACGGCGATCTCATGCCGGCTGCCGAGGAGGCGCATGCGCGGGTGGCGCGGGCGATCGCCGATTACGAGCCGGTGTCGGTGATTGCCAACCCCGGTGCTGCGGCGTCGCGCGCAGCCGAGTTGTGCGGCGGTCGGGTCGAGATCGTTGAGCTTCCCATCGACGACTCGTGGTTCCGCGACAGCGGACCGATCTACGTCACCGATGGCGGCGGAGGCCGGGTGGCCACCGACTGGGCGTTCAACGGTTGGGGCGGCAAGTACACACCCTTCAATCAGGATGACCAGGTGGCCTCGCGCTGGGCCGACCACGCCGGGCACCCCAGCCGCCGCATGCCAATGGTGCTCGAAGGGGGCTCGTTGACGGTCGATGGCGAGGGCACCCTGGTCACCACGGTCCAGTGCCTCATGCACCCCAATCGCAACCCCGGTATGACGCGCCACGACATCGAGGCGCGGTTGCGCCGGGAACTCGGTGTCGACACGATCATCTGGTTGCCGTACGGGTTGGCCGACGACGACGACACCGATGGCCACGTCGACAATGTGGCGGTCTACGCCCGACCGGGCGTGCTGGTGATGCAGGGATGCGACGATCCCGACGAGCCCGATTGGTTGCGGATGAACGTGAACGCGCGTTGGGCCCGCGGCTCCAGCGATGCGGCGGGTCGCGCGCTGCAGGTGGTGGAGATCCCGGTGCTGCCGTTCGTCGAGATCGGTGGACAGCGCCGTCCGGTGCCGTACGGCAACTACTACGTCGGTAACGGGTTCGTGTTGGTGCCCACGGCCAAGCACCCCGCCGACACCGACATGCTGGCCATCATCGCCGAGCAGTACCCGGGCCGCGATGTCATCGGACTCGATGTCGGGCCGATCCTGGCCCATGGCGGCGGGGGCATCCACTGCATCACCCAGCAGGTGCCCGCACGCTGATCGAGAGCGTGTGTCAGGCGCCCTCGAGGTGCCGCATCATCCGCAGCACGCCGACATCGTCGTGTTGCCTGCCAACGATCTGCAGGCCGATCGGCATGCCGGCAGCGCTGGTTCCCACTGGCATGGTGCCGGCGGGCGAGCGGGTGAGGTTGAACGGATACGTGGAACGCACGAAGTTCACGTCGCTGCCATCGACCGACACCGGATCGAACGCGAGCGTGGGCGTCAGCAACAGGTCGACCCGCGAGAACAACTCCACGAGGCGCAGGTTCAGGCGATGGCATTCGTCTTCGGCCTGCACCATCTGCTCGACGGTGACAAAGCCCGCCATCTCGATGTAGCCGCGCACGGTCGGGTCCATGGCCTCGAGATCGTGGCCGGCCACCGAACGCTTCATGTAGTTCGCAACAAGGGTGATCCAAGGTCCAACGGGATCGGTGTCGAACACCTCGGGTACCTCCACGATTTCGACGCCGTCATCGGCGAGGCGTTGGACCGCGGCCTCGCACGCCGCAACGATGCCGGGGTCGACATCTGCATACCCAAGCGTGGGGCTCCAGGCCACCCGCAGGGCAAGCGGCGCTTCGGCAACGGCGCGAGACCACGGGATCGGCGGCGTGGGGAGCGACCGTAGGTCGGTCGGCTCTGCGCCGACGACGACATCGAGCACGGTGATCAACTCGTCGACCGTGCGCGTGATCACACCGCGCGTGGTGAGGTGATGCCAATCGACGGGTCGCGGGCCACCGTCGGGGATGCGGCCCAACGAGGGTTTGAATCCCGGGAGTCCGCACGCTGCGGCCGGGATGCGAATGGAACCACCGCCATCGGATCCGGTGGCGAGGGGCACCATGCCGGTGGCGACGGCCGCTGCCGAGCCGCCCGATGAACCCCCGCTTGTCCGAGCGAGGTCGTAGGGGTTGCGGGTCGCTCCGAACAGCGGGTTGTCGGTCACGCCCTTGGCGGCGAGTTCGGGGGTGTTCGTCTTGCCGACCACAATGCAGCCGGCCGCTTTGAGGCGCATGACGAGCACGGAGTCGGTGGTGGCGACCGGGGCGTGCTCCCACAGCCGTGAGCCGAACGTGGTCCGGTACCCGATGGTGTCCTCGGTGTCTTTCACCCCGAGCGGGACACCCGCCAGCGGTCCGATCGGATGGCCGGCAGCGATGCGTGCGTCGAGGGCAGCGGCATCGGTCAGCGCCTGCTCGCGCTGCACCGCGATGAAGGCGTTCAACGGTGGGTTGCTGGCGTCGATCGCCGCAAGTGCATCGGTGACGACTTCGACGGCAGATCGCTGGCGAGACCGAAGCTGTTGAGTGATCGTGATGAGCGAGTCGTTGGACATGTGCCATCTTGTCGCGCCACAGCGTGACACGTCTACCGGGCATGATCTGCTAGCACAGGCAGATGGAGTTTGGTGCTGTTCTCCCCACGACCGAGATCGGCAACGACACCGGCGCCGTACGTGCCTGGGCGCAGGCCGCACAGGACATGGGCTACAGCCGGATCATCGCCTACGACCACGTGCTCGGCGCAGCGCACGCAGATCGCGAGCCGCCGTTATGGGGTCCCTACACCGAGGCCGATCCGTTCCGCGAGCCGATGGTGTTGTTCGGGTACTTGGCCGGGGTCACCCAGCACATCGAGCTGATGACGGGCGTGCTCGTTCTGCCCCAACGCCAGACCGCGCTGGTGGCCAAGCAGGCCATCGAGATCGACCTGCTGTCAGATGGTCGTTTCATCCTGGGTGTCGGCACGGGCTGGAATTTCGTGGAGTACGAGTCGCTCGGTACCGAGTACCGCAACCGGGCGAAACGCTTCGACGAGCAGGTCGAACTGCTTCGCCTGCTGTGGGAGCAGCCGGTCATCGACTTCACCGGCCGCTATCACCGGGTGGATCGTGCCGGTTTGTTGCCGCTCCCGAACCGGAAGATCCCGGTGTGGTTCGGCGGTGGCTCCGACGCGGCGATGCAACGCGCCGCTGCGGTGGGCGACGGGTTCTTCTTCGGTGCCTCCGGTGGCCGAACGGAGGCAGCCCTCGATCGGCTCCGGGTCATGCTCACCGGGTGCGGCCGCGATCCTGCAGCGTTCCCTGTTGGTTCGCAGATCCACACCGGGCGAGGTGCTGAGAAGTGCGCAGCGGAGGCCGCCGGGTGGAAGGCCGCGGGTGGCACCCACCTGTCGGTCAGCACGATGTCGTCGAAAATGCTCGGCGCGCTCGACCGCCCGTGCGCCGACGTCGATCAGCACATCGCCCTGCTGCAGGAATCGCTCGACATGCTCAGCGCCCTCTGAGCCCTACGAACGGCGGGCGGAGCGAATGAAGGCGGCGATGCGGGTGAGGCACTCGGCGTTGGCTGCCGCGGCCGGAACGAAGTGGTCGCCACCGCTGATGGCGTACAGCGCCGATCCGGTGAGGCCCTGAGCGATGGCCTGGTCATAGAGGGACCGCGTGCCGCTGACAGGTACCGGCGCGATGATGTCCCGCCCCGTGCCGAGATCGGCAACGGCGAACGCCGCATCACCGAAGGGCATGATGTTGTCGGCCGTGCCATACACACCGAGCATCGGTGGGGAACCCGGGGTGATGTAGCGCTTGTCAAGGAGCGACCCGGCGAGATCGATCCACCCGGCCACGGCTACGCTGCCGCCCGAGTTACCGTCCGAGTTACCGCTTGTCCCATCGAGCCCACCTTCGGCGGCGATGATCGCCTGGAACTCGGGGTCGGCCTTGCTGGCGTCATCGAGGTACACGGCGTGACCCGACACCATCGCCCCTGCCGAGTGGCCGCCCAGGAAGATCTGCGTCGGGTCGATGTCGAAGCGGTTGCCTGCGCCGGCATCGAGGGAGAGGAACCGCACGGCGGCCCGGGCGTCCTGCATGCCCTGGATGAGTAGCGTCTTGATGATCGGGTTGGTGATTCCTCCCGAGCCATCAAAGGTGCGGTAGTTGATGCACGCGACCACGAGTCCCTGCCGGGCGAGGGCGGCGGCGAAGCCTGCCAGGTTGGCCTTGTCGGTCATCGGCTGGAACGCGCCACCGGGCAACAGCACCAGCAACGCCAGCGAGTTGTCGCCGCGGTCGGGCGGGGTGTACACGTCCATCGTGAGGATCTGTTGCGCCCCACCGATGGTGGTGTTGGCGCCGTAGGCGAGATCGGATGTGACGGTGACAGCGCCGGGCTCGGCGACGGTGTCGGCAGGTGTGGCAGCGCTGAGGTCCGGCGCAGATTCATCAGGACCCGAGGTCGTCTCCGCAGCGGTGCCGGCGGCTGAATCGGAACCGCACGAGGCGAGCAGCGCCGCGCCCATGGATGTGACGCTCCCGATGGCCAGCATGAACTGCCGCCGGCCAAGGCGGATCGACTGCCTGCGCAGGGTCATGGCCGGCCGAGGATCAACCCGCTGGTCGGCACGCCGGTGCCTGCGGTGGCGAGCACGTGCTCGACATCGGCGACCTGGTTGTAGGAGGTGCCGCGAATCTGGCGAACCGCCTCGGCGATGCCATTCATGCCGTGGATGTAGGCCTCGCCCAGCAGCCCACCGCTGGTGTTGATCGGCAGCGTGCCACCCAGCGAGAGGTTCTCGACGGTGGCGAAGTCCTTTGCCTCGCCCCGCCCGCAGAACCCGAGTTCTTCGAGTTGCATCAGCACGAACGGTGTGAAGTGGTCGTACAGGAACGCTGTGGAGATGTCGGCTGGCGTGAGGTCCGAGTCGGCCCACAGCGTCTTGGCCACGATGCCCATCTCGGGCAAACCGAGCAGCTCGTCGCGGTAATAGCTCGTCATCATCTCACCGTCGAGGGCTGCCCCCTGCGCTGCCGCAGTGATCAATGCTGGCGTTTGGCGGAGATCGCGGGCACGCTCGGCCGAGGTGACCACCAGCGCCACGCCACCGTCGCTCTCCTGGCAGCAATCGAGCAGGCGCAGCACGGGTTCGACGATCCATCGCGACGCTTGGTGGTCCTCGATGCTGATGGGACGCCCGTAGAACCATGCCTCGGGGTTGGTGGCGGCGTGCTTGCGGTCCACCACGGCTATCCGGCCGAAGTGCTCGTTGGTGACGCCGTATTCGTGCATGTAACGGCGTGCGTGCAGAGCCACCCATGACGCCGGGGTGAGCAGCCCATATGGCGCGTACCACGACAACCACAGCGGCATCGATGCCATCGCGCCCGTGCCGCCGCCGCCGCCGCCGAAGCGCATACCCGATCGTTCGTTGAACGCTCGGTAACACACCACGACCTTGGCTGCGCCGGTGGCCGTGGCCATGGCAGCGTGCATCACCGTGCCGGCCGCAGCGCCGCCGCCATAGGGGATGCGTGAGAACACCGAGAGGTGGGGAATACCCAGGTTGCGGGCAACCTCGGCTTCCTCGCTGTTGTCCATGGTGAACGTGATCAGGCCATCGACGTCGGCCGGGGTCAACCCGGCATCGTCGAGTGCGGCCTTGATCGCCTCGCAGGCCAACTGCATCTCGCTGCGGCCGGATTCTTTCGAGAACTCGGTCTGGCCGATACCGACGATGGCCGTGCGGTTCTTCAGCCAACCGCTCATGCGCCGGTGTCGCCGATGGGCAGGCTCACCACTGCGGTGCCGCTGACGTGGTCGCCGAGGTTGTTGGTGGCGCGCAGTTCCACATCGATCAGGCCTTCGTCGCCCGATCGGGAGATGCCCACGACCTGGCCCGTGTAGGTGAGCGTGGAACCGGGGAAGGTGGGCACGCCCAGGCGGATCGCGAGCTTGCGGACCATAGCCTGGGGACCCGCCCAATCGGTGAGGAACCTGCTGCAGTAGGCGGTGTCCGACAGGATGTTCATGAAGATGTCGGGGGCGCCCTGGGTGTTGGCGTAGGCGCGGTCGTGGTGCACGGGCATGAAGTCGCGAGTGGCGATGGCGCCCGCCACGATGACGGTGGCCGTGACGTCGATGATCAGCGTGGGCAGCTCGTCACCGACGGCAATGGACGCCCAATCGAGGGTCGCGGTGCGATCGGCGCGGGTCACGACTGTGCCTCTGGTCGGAACTGGGGCAGCACCAGGCCGTCATCGTGGTGTTCGTAGAACACCTCGACGCGCATGCCGATGGTGACCTCGGCAGGGGCGATGTCGCGCAGGTTCGACACCAGTCGGGTGCCTTCATCGAGGTCGACGAGCACCACGATGTAGGGGTACTCGAACCACGGGTACTGCGGGAACTGCGGCATCACAAAGCTGAACACGCTGCCGCGTCCTGAGGACTCGAGGGTGTCCCAAGACACGGAGTTGCAGCGCGGACACATCGGTCGCGGCGGATGACGCAGCGTGGCGCAACCGGTGCAGCGCTGGATCAACAGCCGGTGCTCGCTGACGCCGTCCCAGAAGAACTGGGTATCGGGGTTCATCGAGGGTGCCAGACGGCTGCTCATGGTGTGCTGCCCGGCTTGAACTTGAGGATGCGGAACCGCTGCACGCCTACGACCCCGCCGGTATCGTCGACGTACGTGGTGACCCAGGTGACGAAATACCCCGGCCCGAGTCGGGTCTGCTTTTCGTCCGAGATCGATTCGATCACCGTCGAGGCCGAGACGGTTTCGCCGAGAGCGAGGTAGCGCATGATCTCGAACTCGGAGTTCGACGCCAGCGTTCCGACGAAGCCGGCATCGTCGAACAGCGCGAGTGGGCTGGCGCCATCTGATGGCACCGGAGAGCCACCACGTTCGCCGATGCCGGTGATCATCGGTGTGGCCATGGTCCAGGTCTGCAGCATCAGCGGCGGGGCGACCACGCCGCCGAACCGTGTGGTGGCAGCGAAGTCGGCATCGGTGTAGATGGGGTTGTCGTCCTCGAACGCTGCGGCCCAGTGGCGGATCATTGGTTGGTTCACCGGGTCGGGCGCGACCGTCGGCCGACCCGAGCCGACCGGTGTGCCGACCAGTGCGGCGATGGCGTCGGCGAAGGTGCTCATCCCACCGAGCGCATGGGTGGTCGTTCGTCGAGGTTGAGTGGTTCGCTGGTGCCGTTCGGCCGCAACAGCGCCAACTGATCGGCGGCAAAGGCCTTGTCGGCACCCACACGTCCGAGCAGGGTGGCAATGACCTCGGCGGCCTGCACGCCCAGCCGGTCCAGCGTTTGGTGGCGGTGCTGGCGTTCGCCGACATCGACCTGAGCGATAGCCGAGGCGCCGAAACGTTCGGCGATGTCGGCGAGCATGGCGATCTCGACGCCCCAGCCCTTCACGAACGGAATTTGCTCGATCGCACTGCGCCGGCCGGCGAACTCGCCGCTGAGGGGCTGGTGCAGCCCGGTGAGCTCGGGTAGGAACAGGCTGAGCAACGGCCGGGCGACCAGCTCGGTGGTGCGCCCACCCCCGCCCAGATCGATTGGCCGGTGGTAGCTGGCCTTCACCAACGCAACGTCGGTCTCGGTAAGCAATGGCATGAGCAGGCCGAGGACCCAACTGGGTTCGACGGTGGTGACATCGCCGTCGCACCAGACGATGAAATCGCCGGTGCTCACCGCAAGGGTGGCCCACAATGCATTGCCCTTGCCCCGGCCCGGCCCATAGACCTCGTTCACCGTGTTGATGGACACCACGGTTGCGCCGTTGGCGGCGGCAATGGCGGCGGTGTCGTCACTGGAGTTGTCGTCGAGCACGATCAGTTCGTCGACCAGTCCGGTGCGCTCGACCAACGATTCGTGGAGCAGGCGCACCAGTGCGCCGATGGTGGCGGCCTCGTTCTTGCAGGGGATACAGACGCTGACCGTGCGGCCTGCTTTCGCTGCAATTGCGTCGTCCATGGTGAACGACGTTGCATCGAATGTGCGAACAGGACTCACACTGCTGAGGGTAGATGCGCTCACGGCCAATAACCTCGCTGGGCGTGGAACTGTTTGCTGTCATCAACGCCTCGCCCGACTCGCTGAACGCCGATTCGATCGTGTCCGGCGCCGAGCAGGCCGTTGCCCGTGCTCGCCTGCTGTTGGGTCAGGGGGCTGACGGCCTCGACCTGGGCGGGCAGGGCAGCACCGATGCGGCCACCGTGGTGGGCTGGGAGACCGAGTGGCAGCGCCTGGCGCCGATCGTGCCTGCCCTGGCAGCGCTCGGAGTTCCGCTGAGCGTTGATACGTGGCGGCCGCAGGTGGCCCGTCGGGCCATCGAGGCCGGAGCCACTGTGTTGAACGCCGCTGATGGTATGCAGAGCGACGAGATGTGGGAGGTGGCGGCCGAGTTCGACCTGCCCATCGTGGTGCCGTTCCTCAGTGGGCCGAACCCGCGCGAGATGCACCACGTCAACGCCGATCCCGTCGATTCCCTCGTCGAGTTCTTCGAGGCGCGCCTTGCCGATGCCGATCGCTTCGGCATGCGGCACCGCTGCATCATCGACCCGGGCACCGGGTTCGCCCCCAGCAACTGGGCGTGGGAGGACCGCTACCTGTACCAGAAACGGGTGTACAGCAACCTCGACCAGCTGCGCCGCTGGGGCCTGCCGTTGTACATCGCCCTGCCGTGGAAGGACACGCCCCAGCACTGGGAGCTGATGGAGATCGTGCTGAAGCAGCGGCCCGAATACGGCCGGGTGCACTATCCGGACCAGGTGCGCGCGCTCGAGCGCACGCTCGGCCTGATCAACTGAGGTCGGGGCATACATGGGCGGGTCGATCAGTAGAGGTCGGCCAGCGGCCCGAGCGGCATGATGTCGTCGGGCGCGACGGTGGCATCCCAACCCTTCGGGCACAGCTCGGGAGCGACCTCGGACAACGGGGCGAGAACGAAGCGGCGCTCGGCGTAGCGGGGATGCGGGATGGTGAGCTCGGGGCTGTCGATCGTGACGCCGTCGTAGAACAACAGGTCGACATCGAGCGTTCGGGGTCCCCAGTGGATCACCCGCTGCCGCAGCGCCAGCGACTCGATGCGCTGGCAGCGGCGCAGCATGGCGAACGGGTCGAGCGAGGTCTCCACGGCCACGACCATGTTGAGGTAGGCGCCCTGGTTGTCCGGTCCACCGACGGGAGCAGTTTCGAAGACCTGCGACTGGCCGATGATGCCGGTGCCGAGCTCGTCGACCGCCAGCTTGAGATAGGCCACCCGGTCGCCCAGATTGGTGCCCAGCGCAACGATGGCCCGGTGGCTGGTGCGTGGGGGGATCTGCAGATCGGCGCGGGTGCGCCGGATGCGCACGGATGTGTGCTGGAGGTCCTCGGGGATCGGCGGGCGCAGCTTGCGCACGACGACCTCGACCGCTTCGACGCGATCAAAGGTGAGCGCGTCCTCGGCGATGCGGTGCACGAGGCGCTCGAGGAGCTCGTCTTTGGATTCGCGGGCGATGGCAGCGGCGCGTTCGGCGACGAGGCCGTAGTGGGCCGTATCGGCCAGGTCATCACTGGCGCCAGCATCACGGAGGTCACCCTCGAGGGTGATGTCGAATTCCAGCGGCTGGGCAGACTCGCGCTCGTGGGCGAGAACGCCGACCAATGTCATCACGCGTAGACCGGTGATCTCAATCTTGTCCATCAGAGCGACCCTTCCGTGATGCAGCCCGTGCGATGCAGCCTGTGTGATTCGGCCCGTTGCCCTGTCAGCGGACCACCAGGACATGACGCAAGCGGATCGGTGGGACACCCATACCGATGCGACAGTGCGAACCTAATACTGGAAGTGCGCTTTGACCACGTCGCGGTCTGAATGGGTGACCGAAAAGGTTCTCAGCCGATGCGGCCCGTTACCGGGGATCCGTTGCGGAGCACCATGTACTGACGGTCCGGCTGGTCGGCAACGGTGAGGTCATCGGCGCCGATGCCAGTACGCACGGCAGCCCCGCTCGGTGCGTACTGCACGATGTAGGCCTTACGCACCGTTTCGGTGACGTTGGCCCCGGTGAGGTGCGGGGTGAGCGACGAGAACACCACAACGCTGCCGGCCGGCGCCTCCACCGGTACCGCGTCGTCGACTGTATCGAGGCACGTGAACCCGTACGGGCCGAGTCGGTGCAGGAACGTGCCGCGTCGGTGCATTCCCGGGGCGACCCATGGACAGCCGTTGCTGACGGTGGCGTCGGTGAGCGGCACCCAACACGTCAGGTACTGCTGCGGTTCGGCGAATGCGTAGCCGTTGTCCTGGTGCCATGGGAACTCGCGTGTTGGTTCGGGCTTTTTGTACACGGCCTGGTCCCAGTAGAGCCGAACGTCGGGACCGATGAGGTCGCCCACAATGCCGAGCAACGAGGGATGGCGGGTGAAGTCGCGACACGTCTCGTCGTGCCCAGCCAGGTGCGCAGTGAAGGTGATTGCGTCGGCCTGGGCGATGAACATCGCGCCGTCTGGTTGCGTCCGGAGAAATTCGGTCGCGTCCCGCTCGTGCGGGTCGATTGCTGCCGTCAGGGCGCCGATCGTCGCAGCATCAAAGGCATGCTCGACCAGGCAGTAACCGTCGCGGTCGAACTGCTCGGTTTGTTCGCTCGACAAGAAAGTGGGGGTGGCCCTGCCCGACACGGCGGCTGCGGATTGCCAGGCGAAGGCAGTGTTGAACGGGTGCAGTGCTGTCATGGTGTGACCTGGCGTACGCGACCACGGAGGCCCCGCAGCACACCACCCCGCACCCGTGGATGTCTGGCGCGATGTTCATGTCCGATCATGCAGGTCACGGTAGTACGTCTGGACCGTGTACGTTCAGGGGCACATGGGGATGATGGAACGGATGAGGGGATCCGAACCTGCGCGGCGCGCTCAAATCGCCGTAGCCGGGTTGCTGGTCATTGGCGCGCTCGTCGTCGCGTTCAATCTGTGGCCGCTGCCCTGGGGCGCGGCGATTCGTGGCCTTGTGTTGGGAATGCTCACCGCCCTGTTGGCCCTCGGTCTGGCCCTGGTGTACCGCGCCAACCGAGTGCTCAACTTTGCTCAGGCCGACCTCGGGTCTGTACCAACCTCGCTCGCGGTCGCGCTCGTGGTCTTCTCGCACTGGCCGTACCCGGTTGGGTTTGTGGTCGGACTGGTCGTTGCCGTCGCGCTCGGCGCGATCGTTGAGCTGGCGATCGTGCGGCGTTTCCGACACGCATCGCGGCTCGTGCTCACGGTGGCGACGCTGGGAATCACCCAGATCCTGGTGGTGCTGGGCATCCTGCTCCCACGGTGGTGGGGTCGCAATGCCGCCTCCGAACGCTTGCCACAGATGTTTCCGTGGAAACTCGACATCGGCCCGTTCCGGCTCCTCGCCAACGATTTCGTGGCGCTCGTCGTGGCGCCCGTGGTGATGGTGATGGTCGCGTTGTTCCTGAATCGCACTCGCATCGGTGTTGCGGTGCGGGCCTCGGCCGAGCGCAGCGATCGCGCCAACATGCTGGGTATACCCGTGGCGCGGCTGTCCACCATCGTGTGGGCGCTCGCTGCAGCGCTGTCGTTCGTGGCACTGTTCCTGCGCGCCGGCATTCTTGGTGCGCCAATCGGCAGCGCTTTCGATGTCTCCAACTTGTTGTTCGCGATGGCTGCGCTCGTGATCGGGCGGCTGCACCACCTGCCCACGGTGGCGTTGGCCGGCATCGGCATCGGGTTTGTCGATTACTGGGTGCAATGGCACGCGCAGAGCCCGTTGCTGGTGGTGCCCATGGTGTCTGCGCTGTTGCTCGCAGTGCTGTTGTTCCAACGCCGGTCGGTGAGCCGTCGCGACAGTGACGCCACGTCGTCGTGGCGTGGTGCAGAAGAAGTGCGCCCGCTCAGCATCGCGCTGGCCCGGCTGCCGTTGATGCGGGCGGTGCGCTGGGGTGGCGCTGCGCTGCTGGCCGCCGCGCTGGTGGTGCTGCCCACCGTGCTGCGCGTTGATCGGCTCATCCAGTTGACCGAGGTTGTCATCTTCGTCGTCATCGGACTGTCGTTGATGGTGCTCACCGGGTGGGCAGGGCAGATCTCGCTGGGGCAGATGGGCTTCGTGGCCGTTGGCGGTGCCGTCAGCGCGCTGTGCACCTCACGGTGGCACGTCGATCTCACGCTGGCGTTGATCATCGGCGCGTTGGCTGGGGCGATTGCAGCCTTGCTGGTCGGCCTCCCGGCGCTCCGCCTGCAGGGCCTGTACCTGGCGGTCACCACCTTGGCGTTCGGGCTCAGTGTGTCATCGTGGTTGCTCAACGACCGTTTCTTCGGCTGGATCCCGACCGAGCGTCTGCGGGTTGCGCCACTGTTCGGTCGCATCGAGGTCGACACCCCGACAAGGTTCTATGCCTATTCGCTTGTGGTGATGGGCCTGGTCGTCCTGGCCGTTCGCGGCATCCGTCGCTCACGGGCCGGCCGCGTCATCGTGGCGCTGCGCGAGAACGAACGTGCTGCGCAGAGCTTCTCCATCGCAACGGTGCGCGCGAAGTTGTCGGCGTTCATGCTGAGTGGTGCCATCGCCGGACTTGCCGGTGGACTGTTCGTGCACTCGCAGCACGCATTCAGCTTGTCGCAGTTCGGTGTGGGGCAGAGCTTCGGGGTGTTCACGGCTGCGATCATCGGCGGTCTGGGTTCGGTCACCGGGGCCGTGATCGGCGCCGTGTACACCCGCGGCACCCTGCGCCTGCCGTCGCTGGAATGGCGCCTCCTGTCCACGTCGGTTGGCGTGCTGATCATCCTGCTCGTCATGCCGGGTGGATTGGGCAGTCAGGTCACCAAGTTGCGCGATCTACTCGCCAAGGGAGCGCAACGACTTCATCACGAGCGCTCCCCCGATCCAGTGGTCGAGGTCGAAGCCCCGGCTGCGGGTGGGGCCGCGCCACCCAACCCTCTCAATGGCCCCGCTGACGAAGGGATGCAAACGGTATGAAGGCGTTCATCGAGGGGCTGAAGCATCCCATGGTGTGGTTGCGCACCATCTGCGGAGGCGAGTCGGCGTTCCCGTTGCTCGTGCTCTTCGGCCTCAATGCCGTCGACGAACTGGACCGTACGGCGTTTGGCATCCTGCTGCCCAACATTCGCAAGGAGTTCCACATCAACCTCACCACGGCGCTCGGCCTGGTGGCGTTGGCGTCCGTTGCAGCGTTGGCGCTGCAGGTACCCATTGCGCAATATGCCGATCGCTCGCGACGTATACCACTGGCCATCACGGGCGCGCTCGTGTGGGGGCTCTTCAGCGGCATGACCGGCCTGGCCATGGGCGTGGTCGTGCTGACGGTGGCGCGTTCGGGCTCGGCGATCGGCAAGGCGGTCGTCGACCCCACCCACAACTCGCTGCTTGCTGATTACTACCCCATCGAGTCGCGCAGTCGGGTGTTCAGTGCTCATCGCGCCGCCAACGCCGTTGGGTCGTTCATCGGCCCGCTCGCCGCCGGTCTGCTGGCCTATTACTTCGGGTGGCGAACGCCATTCTTCGTGTTCATGGTGCCCACCATCATCTTCGCGGTCCTTGCCCTGAAGCTGCGCGAACCAATTCGTGGACGATGGGAACGCGCCGCCGCCGGAGCATCCGAGGAGGTCATCAACACCGAGGAGATCCCTGCCTCGTTCGCCGAGAGTTGGCGCACGGTCCAAAAGGTGCAGAGCCTGCGCCGTATCTGGTGGTCGTTGCCGTTCCTGGCAACTGCGTTGATCGGGTTTGTCACGCTCGCCTCGGTGCTCTACGACCGTGAGTTCGGACTGGGCGAACGCGGACGCGGGTTCGCCGCAGCCATCGCCGAGCCGTTCGGGCTGGTGGGCATCGTGTTGGGCTCGCGGATCGTCACCCGACGCTACATGAGCAACATGAAGGGTCTCATCATCTTCTTGTCGCGCATCGCGGTCGGCACCTCGGTGGTGCTGGTGGCCTTTGCCCTCGCACCCAACATCGGCACCGCCGTGGCGATGAACTGCGTCATCTCTGCGGCCCTCGCCACGCTCGGACCCGGCATCCTCGTGGCGTTCTCGCTGGCCATCCCGCCACGCGCCCGGGCCACCGGCTTCAGCGTGGCTTCGCTGTGGGTCATTCCCGGCCTGCTGGTGCTACCGATCATCGGCTGGGTCGCCGACAAATGGAACGTGCGCGTTGGCATGCTGGTGATGGTGCCGTTGTTCATCATCGGCAGCCTGATCCTGCGCAGCATCGCGAACGTCATCGATGCCGACATCGCCCAGGTTTGGCGGGCCACGGCAGCGCGGTCCGAAGCGCTGTACCAGCGACGTGCCGGTGAGGCCGATCTGCTGCTCGTGCGTGGGGTCGACGCTGGCTACGGCGGCAGGCAGGTGCTGTTCGGTGTGGACATCGACGTGAAAGAGGGCGAGATCGTCGCCCTGCTCGGCACCAACGGTGCCGGAAAGTCCACATTGCTCAAGGCGATCAGCGGCGTGGTCGAGGCCGATCGTGGCGCAGTGGTGCTCGACGGTCGCGACATCACCCATGCACCGCCCAACGAGATCGCCATGCTCGGCGTCTCGCAGATGCCCGGGGGCGCCGGTGTGTTCGGTTCGCTCAGCGTGCGCGAGAACCTGCAGCTCGCTGGATGGACGAAACGCGGCAAGCAGGACGAGGTGAAGGCGAGCACGCAAGAGGTGCTGGAGATGTTCCCGGTGTTGCAGCAGCGCATCGATGACGCTGCAGCAGATCTCAGCGGTGGTCAGCAGCAGATGCTCGCGCTCAGCATGGCGTTCATCGCCAAGCCGAGGGTGTTGCTCATCGACGAACTGTCGCTGGGTCTTGCCCCGGTCGTGGTGGGCCAGCTCCTGCCCATCGTGCAACGTCTCGCGGCCAGCGGGGTTGCGGTGATCATGGTTGAACAGAGCGTCAACGTTGCGCTCTCGGTCGCCGAGCGCGCCTACTTCCTCGAACGTGGCACCGTGCGCTTCAGCGGGCCGACGGCCGATCTGCTGGCCCGCCCTGATCTGCTCCGTTCGGTGTTCCTGTCACACGCCAGCGTGGGCGACACGGCGCCGCGCGAAGCCGTCACCGTGCCCGTCGGTGCGCTGCCCGCCCTTGCAGTGGAAGGACTGTCGCGCACCTTCGGGGGTATCCGTGCGGTCAATGGAGTTTCCTTCCAGATCGAGCAGCGCGAGATCGTTGGCATCATCGGCCCCAACGGCGCGGGCAAGACCACGCTGTTCGACCTCATCTCCGGCTTCATTCCGTCCGATGCCGGTCGGGTGCACCTAGCCGGGCACGAACTCACCGACGTGTCGCCGGCCGAGCGCGCTCGGGCAGGCCTCGGTCGGAGCTTTCAGGACGCGCGCCTGTTCCCCGAGCTCACGGTCACCGAAACCTTGGCCGTGGCCACCGAGCGCTTCGTTGGTAGTCGCAGCATGCTTGCGGCAGCGTTGCGCCTGCCGCAAACCTTCGACTCCGAGCAGAAGGTGGCGCTTCGGGTGGACGAACTGCTCGAGCTGATGGGCCTGGGCGACTATCGCAATACGTTCATCCGCGAGCTCTCCACCGGCACTCGCCGGGTGGTGGATCTGGCGTGTCAGGTGGCGCATCGGCCCACCGTGATCCTGCTCGATGAACCATCGTCGGGCATCGCCCAGCGCGAGGTCGAGGCCCTGGCGCCCGTACTCATGCGCCTACGCGACGAGATGGGTGCGAGCTTGGTCGTGATCGAGCACGACATGCCGTTGATCAGCTCGATCTCTGATCGGCTGATCGCGCTCGATCAGGGCACCGTCGTCACCTCGGGCGCGCCGGCCGAGGTGCTCGAGAATTCGCAGGTGGTCGAGAGCTACCTGGGCACATCGGCCGTGGCGATTTCGCGATCCGGAACAGAACCAGCAACCAAGGGGTAGACCATGCAGGCAGCAAGTGCAGGAGACGACAGCGGGGCGAAGAAGTCGGTAGCGCTGAAACGGTACGGTCCGATCATCGGCCTGCTTGCCGCAGTTGGTATCGGTGTCGGCGTGCTCGTTGTCTCCGGGGGAGACGACAACAACACAGCGGGCACCACGCCGGGCGCGACATCGCCAACCACGCCCGGATCGGAAAGCAGTACGCCGGTAACCGGTGGCACTGCTGGGGCTCCGGCACCGGCAGACCTCACCTATCCGTACAGCTTCACGCAGGCCAAGGCACAGGGCGTGACGGTTGAATGGGGGGCCCGGTGCGACACGAAGACCGGCAAGTTGGCGGTGCCCGACTTCTTTGCGCCTGACTGCTATGCGCCGT
>CAFBLP010000057.1_pt1 | contig 20119 bp, 17 predicted proteins | sample 7268181 | NCBI WGS metagenome assembly CAFBLP01 (sample SAMEA6814034, study PRJEB35770) | freshwater metagenome | biome: Freshwater; feature: Freshwater reservoir; material: water | place: Czech Republic | collected 2017-05-23 | depth 30m m | reverse complement strand
GATGCGCGTCAAGCCCAGTTGACCCGCCGGTTACGTGAGATCGCGCTCGAGTGCCCAGGGGTGTCACCCGAAGCTGATGTTGCTGCAGCGTCACGATCGGGTCGACGCGACGCCGCACGGGCAACGAAACGGGTTGATGCGTTAGACGCGGTGCCAGAGTTCGAGGGTTCGTTAGAAGACGGTGGGGTATCTGGCGGGCATGTCGATGCGCTCGGTGCAGCGTTAGCAAACGTGAAACCCGAATACCGTGACGTGTTCGCTGCTGACGCTGCCCGTTTGCTTGCTGTTGCCGAGCGTTGCACCCCAGAACAATTCGCCAGGTTCCTAACCCGCGAGATCGACCGGTTAGACGCCCGCGCTGGCGACGAGAAACTGGCACGGCAACGCCGAAACGCTGGGGTGCGTTACTGGTTCGATCGTGATTCAGGGATGTGGATGCTCCGCGGCCAATTCGACCCCGAAACCGGGTTGGAGCTCCAGGGGCGTCTCGACAACGCCGTCGAAGCCCTGTTCCACGCCGCGGTGCCCGACGACTGCCCAACAGGTGACACCAAACAAGATTTCCTGCGTGCCGCCGCGTTAACGCAACTGCTACGGGGCAGGTTGGACAACGCCGGCGAATCAATCGACGATGCCGGGCGGGGCGTTGAGGTCACCGTGATCATCGACTTGGAAACCCTGTTGCACGGGTTACATGAACACACCATCATCGACACCGGCTCAGACGCCGTGTTACCCATCGAGTCATACCGGCGGATGGCCTGCAGCGCAGCAATCATCCCCGCCGTGCTCAATGGCGACGGAGTGATTCTCGATCAAGGCCGCGAACAACGCTTAGCCAACCGGGTGCAACGCCGAGCATTACGAACCATGTATCAAACATGTGCGATCCCCGGGTGTGTCGTCCGGTCCCGATACTGCCAACCACACCACCTCCACTGGTGGCGACACGGCGGCCCCACCGATCTCCACAACCTGCTGCCGTTATGCAGCCGACACCACCACGCCGTCCACGACGGCGGCTGGAAACTCACCCTGCACGTTGACCGATCACTCACGATCACCTTCCCCAACGGCACCACACAAAGCACCGGACCACCCGGCACACAACGGGCCGCCTGACGCCCCGGCCACGAGATCACCGGGCAACGGGCTACCCAGGCCGGGTGGCGGGTTACCCGGTCGGCGGGTTACCCGGTCGGCGGGTTACCCGGTCGCGAAGTGACCACCGGCAGCCCCATCGTCGGGTTGACGGCCGGCCGGGCGGGCGGCGTGGGCGGGCCTCAGGTCAGGTGCCGCGCCAGATCTACATGGTGCCATGAAGCCCGGCGTGATGCTGTCAGTTACCGTGCCAGAGCTGCAGCGGGGTCTTGGTGCGGTCGCCGGTGAAGGGCACTGGCTCGGACGCGCCGTCGAAACGGGCCGACTGGTAGGCGGCGCAGACGATGTCCAGGATGAGCCGACCGAATGCAACGTCCATGAACGGTGTCGCACCCTCGGCAAGATCGGTGGCGAACGACTTGAGCTGGCCGAGGTATCCGAGTTGCTCGATGAAGGGCAGCGGTGCCGTAACGCTGGGCAGGCGTACCGGGTCGCCGTTGTGCTCCAATGTGGGCTGGGGCCAGAACTCGATGCGAAGCACGCCGGTGGGGCTGCTCAGTTGTACGTCCCAGACGGGGTCGGGGCCGGCGTCCCAGCTGGAGATCACCCGGCCCACCAGGCCGCTGCGGAACGTCAGCGCAACCTCGGCGTGCTGGTCACTGTTGTGGCCGGGGCCACCGGTGAGGCGACAGCTCACCGAGGTGACGGGTCCGGCGCCGGCGGCGGCCGCCGACAGGACCGCGACGGCCAGTGGGTGCACGCCCAGATCGAACAATGCGCCGCCACCCCAGGCGTCGCTGGTGAACTCGCCCCATGTGGGCAACGCCTGCAGGGCGCGTACCTCGAGGTGATTCAGGACGCCGAGGTCGCCCACCATGGCAAGCATGGTGGTGACCACGGGAGCGTAGGCCAGGTTCTCGGCGTACAGCACTCGTTCGCGATGGGTACGGGCGGCGGCCACCAGGGCATCGGCGTCGGCCAGCGTGGTGCATAACGGCTTCTCCAGCACCACCGCGGCGCCGGCGTCGAGCAGGCGCAGTGTGTCGGCGGCGTGCAGGTGCGGGGGAGTGGACACCACCACGATGTCGGCCCCGCCGGGCAGTTGGGTAGCCGGTCGGTCGGCCCCGCCGGGCAGTCGGTCGTGCAGTCGGTCGTGCAGTTGGTCGGCCCCGCCGGGCAGTCGGTCGTGCAGTCGGTCGTGCAGTTGGTTGTAGGTGACAGCGACGGATTGCAGCTGGGTGGCTCGCTCGGTGGCCCGTTCGGCCGTGCGCGATGCAACTGCGGTGATGGGCATGTCGAGGAACCTCGCTGCTGCGCCGTGGGCGCCCGAGATCATGCCCGCACCCCACAGTGCGACCAATGGCTGGTTGGTCGTCGGCCCGTCGGACGGCTGGCGATTGGTCATCGGCTGGTTGGTCATCGGCTGGTTGGTCATCGGCTGGTTGGTCATCAGCTAGTTGGTCGTCGGCTGGTTGGTCGTCGGCTGGTCGGTCGTCGGCCGGTCGGCCATCGTTCGGCGAGGTCCCGGTTACTTGCCGGCCAGCGCGGCAACGACCGGAGCGAAGGGTTCGATGTCGTCGGCGCCGACGATGATGTAGCTGAATCCCCACTTCTCGCGGCGGGCGACGAGATCGTCGATGATCTGATCGGTGGTGCCCACGAGGGCGAACGGGGATTCCTCCATGAATGCGCGGGGCACGCCGAGCATGCCGGAGATGGAATCCATGGTTGCGATGCGTTCGTCGGTCACCTTCACCAAAAAGGCGCGTACGTTCATCTCTATCTGCGACATGCGATCGCCCGCCGCAGCGTGCACGATGGCAACCTTTGCGTCCACTGCCTCGGCGGTCATCGTGGAGATGGCATCGGGCCCGACAACGCCCGCAGTCATGGTGCCGTTGATGCCGATGATGTCGGCCTCACGCGCGGCGATCGAGAGCACGCGCTTGCCGCCGCCGCCGATGAGGATGGGTGGGCACGGCCCCTGCAGCGGCTTGGGCAGGCCGTCGTAGCCGGTGATGGTGTAATGCTCGCCGCTGTGCGAGAACGCACCCGGGGCCATTGCGCCCTTGATGATGGCAAGGCCCTCGACGAAGCGGTCGATGCGCACCTTGGGCGAGTCGTAGGGAATGCCCGACTGCTCGTAGTCGCTGACCATCCAGCCGGCACCAATGCCGATCTCGAGGCGGCCATCGCAGAGCACGTCCATGGTGGCGAGTTCCTTGGCCAGCACCACGGGGTGCTTGTAGTCGTTGTCCCACACCAGGGCGCCGATGCGCAGCGTGGTCGTGGCGTCGGCAGCAGCCATCAGTGCGGGTACCGGTGCCAGTTGCCCGTCGAGGTGGTCGGGCATGGTGAGCACGGCGTAGCCGTTCGACTCAGTGCGCTGCGCCAGCGAGACCCAGTCCTTGCGTGTGGCGGCGGACGAGGCTTGGACGCCGAAGCGGAACGGGCGGAGTGCAGTCATGCGCTGCAGGCTATCGGACGACGATTTTGCTGGGTGTGTCGTGACCGTGACCGTGATCGTGATCGTGCTCGTGCTTGTGACCGCCACTGTGATCGTGGCCGCCACCGTGACTGAGGGCCCGTGGGAAGGCGCCGCAGGGAATGCCCGCCTGACAGCGCTCGAGACGGTTCGCCAACTAGCCTGCAGACGCTGTGCATCGTGTCTCTTGGCTCTTTCGTCTTGCGGGTGTGGTGATTGCCGGTGCGCTGCTGCTCGCTGGGGTCACCGTGGCCATCGCTCCGCGTCTGTGGTCGGCTGCCAACGCGCACGAACAGTCGCCCACCACGCTGCCCGGGTTCGAGCCGCTGGCCCAACGCAGCTACGTGTACGACCGCGCCGGTGGCGAGATTGCTGTGTTCGAAAAGGAGAACGTGCAGCCCTTCACCCTGGCCCAGGTGCCGGCCGACGTCGTGAAGGCGGTGCTGGCCGTGGAAGACAAGGAGTTCTACTCGCACGCTGGCGTCAACGTGCGCAGTCTGGTGCGGGCGACGCTGTCGAACTTCTCCTCCGGGTCCAATCGTCAGGGCGCTTCCACCATCACCCAGCAGGTCGTCAAGAATGAGTTCCTCGCCGGTTTGCCCCGCGACGGCCGCTACAAGATGTTGCAAGTGCACTATGCGTTGATGCTCGAAAAGAGCCTCACCAAGGATCAGATTCTCGAGCGTTACCTCAACACGATCTTCTTCGGCAACAACGCCTATGGGCTGGCGGCAGCGGCCGAAACCTACTTCGGCGAGCCTGTCGAGCAACTGACGTTGGCGCAGGGAGCGTTCCTGGCCGGGCTCATCCGTTCGCCGTCGGGCTACGACCCGATCCGCAAGCCCGAGCGGGCACGGGCGCGGTTCGAGCAGGTGCTTTCCCGGTTGGTCGACGAGACGATGATCGACGCTGCTGAGCGCGACCGACTGCTGGCGGAGTGGCCCATCCCCGAGCGGGTGCAGTCGCTGCCCGGCCGGGTGACGACCCCGACCTATTTCACCGAGGCGCTGCAGGATTACTTGTTGAACCGAACCGACATCCTCGGCAAGGACGAGCAAGAACGGCGCAGCACGCTGCTGCGCGGCGGCCTGAAGATCTACACCACCATCGATCCGGTCCTGCAGGTCATGGGCGAACTCGCCAACACGGCGTTGCCCGTGAACGCACAGGGCTTCGACTCGGCGATGGTGTCGCTCGACACCACCAGCGGTGCCGTGCGCGTGATGGTCGGCGGGCGCGGGTTCAAGCGCAACGTCAGCGAGGTCAACATGGCCCTCGTGCCCCGCCAGACGGGTTCGAGCATCAAGCTGTTCGTGCTCGCTGCGGCCATCCAGGCCGGTGTGCAGCCCAACGACGTGATTGACGGCACGGCGCCCTGCACGCTGCCGAACCCGGCGAACCCGACACAGCCTTTCGTCATCACCGACAAAGCCGCCAGCCGGCCGGTGAGCACGTTGGCGGTGATGACCGCAGCGTCGATCAACTGCGCCTACAGCCGCCTTGCCCAGATCGTTGGTCTGCACCGGGTCGTTGACACCACATACCGCATGGCTCACTCGCCGTACCTGTACCAGGGCCAGACACGCAAGGACCGTGGTGCCGCTCCGATCCAGCCGTTCGCCAGCTTCGCCACCGGGGCCAACGAGATGAGCCCTCTCGACATGGCCTCGGGTGGCCAGACCATTGCCAACCAGGGCCTGCACCACGATCCCTACTTCGTCGAACGCGTCGAGCGGTCCGACGGTTCGCAGCTGTTCACGCACAGCGATCCGGGTGTGCAGGTGCTCGACCCCGGCGTTGCACTGACCACGATCAGCGTGCTCAAGGGCGTCATCACCAGCGGCACCGGGCGCAAGTATCCGCTGGCAGGTGGGCGCCCTGCGGCAGGTAAGACCGGCACCCAGGACGACAACACCAACTCGTGGTTCGTCGGCCTGACCCCCGAGTTGTCCACGGCCGTCTGGGTGGGCAACCCGAACGGGTATGTGCCGATGGTCAATGTGCCCGAGTTCGTCGCCGAGGGCGTCCGCCTGGTGCAGGGCGGCACGTATCCGGAGAAGATCTGGAAGATCTACACCGATGCAGCGCTGGCTTCGGGCCCGTTCCAGGACTGGCTGCCGCCGCCCGCCAACCTGCGCCCCGCGGCCCGGCTGTACCTGCCGGGCAGCGAGTGCCTTGCCGTGTTGATCAGCGGCACATTGCCCGACCCGAACGCGTCCACCAGCATCACCACCACCAGTACCACCGGTGCCGCGAACACTGCCACCTCGGTCGCCGGGACGGTTCCTGCGCCCCCCGTCCTGCAGCCGGTGGATGGGGGAACCACCATCGCCCCTGACGTGCTCGACCCCAATGCCCCCGTGCCGACTGTCGATGCCAAGGAGTTTGTGGTGTATGACTGTGCAAATGGAATTCCCGGCGCAACGACCATCACCCCATGAAGGCGGTCGCGTCCGATGAACGCTGAAGCGCTCCTCGAACTGCAGTTGGTCGACACCGCCATCGATCAGTTGCGTTATCGCATGGGCCGCCTGCCCGAGGTGATTGCAGCCGATGCCGCCGATGCTGCGGTCGTAGCGTGGAAGCAGCGCTCGGCGATGTTGCACGCCACGATCGTCGAACTGGAGGCCGCCATTGCGGTGTCCGAGAAGGAGAGCGCTGCGATCTCGGTCAAGCGCGACCGCCTGGACAAGCAGTTGAAGACCGTCATCTCGCCCCGCGAGGCCGAGGCGCTGATGCACGAGATCGCCACCTTGAGCGCACAGCGATCGGTGCTCGACGACGGCGAACTGGAGGCGATGGAGGCCGTCGCCGCCGGTGAGGCCGAACTGAGTGCCCACCACGATGGCCACGACGACGTGCACGACGATGCTGCCGCTGCCCGAGCGTTGGGTGACCAGGTGGTAGCTGTGGCCATGGCCGAAGTGCAGCAGTTGAGCGAGCAGCGCGACACACTGCGCGCCAAGCTGGAGCATTCGGTGCTCGAGCGCTACGACGGCATGCGTGCACAGTTCAACGGTGTCGCGGTGGCCAAGCTCAGCGGGTTGCAGTGCGGGGGATGCCATCTCGACATGTCCCGCGGCGAGATCGATGGGCTCAAACGCGATCAGAGCGGCGACGTGCCAGAGTGCCCGAACTGCGGGCGATTGTTGGTCCTGTAACACCGTGCTGTTCTGGTTCCTCGGCACAGCGGTTGCTTCGGTGTGGTTCGTCTTTCGTGACCCCGGGTTCGACTACCGGCTGTTGTGCGTCGGAGCGTTGCTGCCCGATGTGATCGACCCGTGGTTCGGCGGGGCGCGGGCGATGCACAGCGTGACCATCAGCATTGCTGCGCTGCTGCTGGTGGTCATTGCCAGCGCCGGGCGCAAGCGGTGGCGTAAGCGGGCGCTGGCCGTGCCGATCGGCATCATGCTGCATCTGGTCTACGACGGAGCGTTCTCGAACACGGTGTTGTTCTGGTGGCCGGTCGGTGGGCTGCATTTCCGTGATGACCCGCTGCCCAGCATGGCGCGGGGATGGGTGGACGTGCCGCTCGAGCTCATCGGCCTGGCGCTGTTGGTCTGGGTGTGGCGTACGTTCGGCCTGCGGTCACGGGTGCGCCGCGACCTGCTGTGGCGTACCGGGCGGCTCGAGCTGACCGTCACGGCGAACAGCGACACTGGCAATACCGCCGCCCGTCGCCGGGGCTGACGAAACGCTGGTAGGCAATACCGCCGCCCGCCGCCGGGGCTGACGAAACGCTGGTAGGCAATACCGCCGCCCGTGGGCAACACCGCCCGTGGGCAACACCGATCGTGTGTAGCGCTGAGACGTGATTCACTGGTGATCATGCTGATCCTCGTGCGCCATGGCCGTACTGCTGCCAACGCTGGCGGGCTGTTGCAGGGACGCAGCGATCTTCCACTCGACGAGGTGGGTCAGGAGCAGGTCCGCAAGGTGGCCGAGGCCATCGGCAGGGTCGATCTCGTGATCAGCAGCTCGCTGGCCAGGGCGCGTGCAACGGCGGCGGCCTTCGACGCCCCGCACAACATCGACGACCGTTGGATCGAGCTCGACTTCGGGGTGTATGACGGTATGGCGCTCTCGGTCGTTCCGGCCGAGGCGTGGTCTCAGTGGCGCAGCGATGCATCGTACGCGCCCCCGCAGGGCGAGACCATGGCGACGCTCGACGAACGCGTGCGCTCGGCGTGCAGCGAAGTGTTCGAGCTGGCCCGCAGCCAGACCGTCGTGGTGGTCAGCCATGTGTCGCCGATCAAGGCTGCCGTGGCGTGGGCCCTTGGCGGTGACATCACGATGAGTTGGCGGATCCACCTGGATCAGGCAGCGGTCTGCCGCATCTCGTGCGACGCGTCACGACCGGTGGTGCGCAGCGTCAACGAGGTGCTTTACAGGTGAGCGACGCCTGACCGGACGGTGGGTGCCGGGGTGCGGCTGAAGCCACGGCGCTCGAGGTGCGCTGCGACGGTGTGGAACTTGGCCTGGGCGACGACCAAGCTGACGAAGGCCTCGGTGATGTCTGTTGAGGGCAACACCTGGAGCGTGTCGAGCGACAGGAGCGCTCCGGAGTTGCGGATTGCCGCCCGGATCGAACGTTCGGCCACGGATGGCTGGGCCACGCTGGGGTGTTCGTTGGTGCTGCGATCGTCGATGGCGACGCCAGCGAGCGCCTCGGCATCCACGAGTACGTTGGCGATGAAGCCGGGATTGCGGGCCTCGAAGACGGCGACCGCGCCAAGCACCCTGGGGTCGGCCTCGACGGCATGCACGAGTGCAGCGGCAAGTTCGGCCCGGCTGGGTGTTTCGATGTGGTCATCCATGTGGTGGCTCCGATCCGCGAACGTCGCAGTCCTCACACATGTTCTTAGCTGCTCGACGGGGGCGTTGTCACGGACCGTCTGCACTTCTTGACAGAGGCGACGCTGATGCGACGCTGATGCGACGCTGAGGCGACGCTGATGCGACGCTGATGAGACACTGAGGCGACACAGCGGCGTGCGATCGTTGGGTGCACTAGGTTCCGCTGGTGAACACGCATCGACAAACGCCCACGTCGGGTCTGCGCAGGCTGAAGCCAGCGGCGCACCAGCCCACAGGGCGGCTGCTACAGGTCCGGCTGCCAAAGGCGTGGCTGCCAAAGGCGTGGCTGTCGAAGGCGCGGCTGCCGAAGGTGGGGCTGTCGAAGGTGGGGCTGTCGAAGGTCCGGCTGTCGAAGGTCCGGCTGTCGAAGGTGCGGCTGCTACAGGTCCGGCTGCCAAAGGCGTGGCTGTTCGCAGCGTCGGTGTTCGCGTTCGCCATAGTCGGTTGTGCCAGTTCGTCGGGCGGCGGGCCCAACGGCTCGTTATCCGCGCCACCCGGACCAACGGCGGCCGCAGATGGGGCACCGTCGGCAACCAGTGAATCGGGGCTGGCGCTCGGGTCGGTGTCGCCCGCAGCCACTACTCCGGAGCCCGTTACGCCGGTATCGACCGCTCAGGTGGTCGGCTCCGTCCCAGCAGTGCCGCCCACTGAAGGTTCATCGGGGGCAGGTTCATCGGGCACAGGTTCATCGGAGGCAGTGTGGTCGCTCGTGGCGGTGGTCGACGGTGACACGCTGAAGGTGCAGGGCCCGGTCGGGCGCATCACCGTGCGCGTGGTGGGTATCAACTCGCCCGAGAGCGGCGAGTGCTTCGCTGCCGAAGCGACCGCGGCGATGCGTCAACTGTTGGCGGGTCACGCGCTGCGCTTGATTATCGACGTGTCCGATGTCGACCAATACGGCCGATCGTTGCGGTTCGTCGAGACCGCCGACGGCGCCAATGTTGGCACCGATGTCGGCGCCGAGATGGTGCGCGGTGGGTTTGCGTTGTCGCGTCGGTATTCGCCCGACACCACTCGCAGTGATCGGTATGACCAACTGCAACAGCAGGCGCAGGTGGGCGGCGTTGGCCTGTGGGCGGCCGATGCGTGCGGTCCAGCCGGAGTGCCGGTGTCGATCTCGATCAGCCAACACGCCAACGCGGCGGGCGACGACAACACGAACCTCAACGACGAATGGGTTCGGTTCACCAACCAGGCGGCCACGCCCGTAGACCTCAGCCGTTGGATCGTCGCCGACGAATCAGCGAGTCATCGCTACGTGTTCGGTGCATTCGTGCTGGGTGCCGGGGCATCGGTCACGTTGCACACCGGCTGCGGTCAGGACACCTCGACCGATCGATTCTGGTGCAACACGAAGTCGGCGGTGTGGAACAACTCGGGTGACACGGTGTTCCTGCGTGACCCGAACGGCAACAACGTGGTCGTGCTCTCGTACTGACGCCGAGTTGGGGTAGGTTCTGCCTGTTGCCACGTGCCCGCTCGCCCGCTTCCCGGCGCCTTTCTCAGGAGATGCGATGACCAGCCGACGTGATCCGATGATCAATGCTGCTGATGTAGACGATGCAAACGATGTAGCCGTTGCAAACGATGTAGCCGTTGCAAACGATGTAGCCGTTGCAACCGGGGTAGCCGTTGCAAACGATGTAGCCGTTGCAAACGATGTAGCCGTTGCAACCGGGGTAACCGATGCAACCGGGGTAACCGATGCAACCGGGGTAACCGATGCAACCGGGCTGCTGCTCGCCCAAGTCCTGCACGAGCTTGCCGAACTGCGCTCGGCGCATGCGGCCAGCCAGGCGCAGATCGCCGATCTTCGTGCCGAGCACGCCATCATGCGTGCCGAGTGGTCACAGCCCGCACCCGTGCAGCGGCCGCAAGCGGTCCCGGCGCAGGGTGCCGGACTCGCCAGCGTTCGAGACGACAGCGCACGAGACGCCAGCGCACGAGACGCCAGCGCACGAGACGCCAGCGCACGAGACGCCAGCGCACGAGGTGACAGCGTTCGAGGTGACAGCGCCGGACCCGACAGCGCACGAGACGACAGCGCCGGACCCGACAGGGCCGGACACGACAGCGCTCGAGACGCCAGCGCCGAAGACGAGCCACCCCTCGACGACCTGCGCGTTGCCAGTCGCCGACGCCTGTTTGCGCTCGCCGGTGGCGCTGCAGCGGCTGCGGTGGCCTTCGGCACTGCAGGTTCTGCCAGCCCTGCGGCGGCAGGGTACGGCGACGCGTTGACGGCGGGCCAGACGGTCTTCGCGCCGGCTGGGGCGCCGGTGCGCACACAGCTCAACTATCAGGCGTCGTCCGGGGCGGTCGACAACTACTTCCTGGTCACCGATGGTTCCGCAGGTGATGGTGCGTTGTTCTCCTCGGCGATCGGCGGGTACGCGTACACGAACGTCAACACCGGCATTTACGGCTATTCGCATCAGCCTGGCGGTAACGGCGTGTTCGGCTTGGCCGACGGTGATGCCGCCTCGTATGGGGTGTGGGGGCGTTCACCCACGGGCGCAGGAGTGGTGGGGCAGAGTACGTCCGGGTTCGACCTTGCCGGGTATGGGGGAGGCCGTTTCTACCTGATCCAGCACACGGGCAGCGGCGCCCCGGTCGCTGGCACCCATTCGCTGGGTGAGATGGTGCGGGATAGCCATGGCGACTGGTACGTGTCGTATCAGGCCGGCACCCCGGGCAAGTGGCGCAAGCTCGGCGGAGGCACCACAGCCGGTGCCCTGCACGTCATCACGCCCGCACGCGTCTACGACTCGCGGTTCGTGGGCAGCGGCGGACGGCTACAGGGTGGCGCCAGCCGGGTGGTCAGCGTGGCCAACAGCATCAACATCAACACCGGTGCGCCGGTGACCGCCAATGTGGTCCCCGATGGTGCCACGGCCATTGCGTACAACATCACCATTACCGGCTGCACGGGCAGCGGGTTCCTGGCCGTGACGCCCGGATCTGCACTCGAATACGCCGCATCCACGATCAACTGGGGTCCGGGTATCACCACCCTGGCCAACGGCACCCTCGTGCAGCTCGACCCGTCCCGGCAGGTGAAGGTGTTCGCCGGGGGCGGCTCGACCGAGTTCGTCATCGACATCAACGGGTATTACCTCTGACCGATTCAGGTGACAGTGCGCCGACCCTGATATCTGGCGTCAGGAGTTCCGTTGCAATGCTGCAGTGAATATGGCGTTGAAGCGCCCGGTTTCATAGAGGCTCCTGTGTGCCGCCGCTTCGAGCGGGGTGCGCGGTTCGTGGTTTGAAGTGTTGTATTCTCCGGGGCACTGAAGCGGTCGGTCGGCGCCGAGGCGGTAGGGGATCAGCATCGTGAAACAAATCGCGACATCAACCGAGGCGATTGAATCGACCAATCCAGTAGCGAATGGTGGGCGTAGACGCCCGCGACGCCGCCAAGTAGTGGCAGGAGCCGTTGCGTTGGGGGTCATCATTGTCGTTGTGCTGATCGTCGTTGATCATGCCGATACCAGGGGTTCCGCAGGCGCCTCGACATCTGGATGCCGAGTCTCGTCGGACGCCTCCTGCGTCATCTCCGATCTCCTACGGGCGCAGTCATCGGGTACTGACTTGTCGGGTACTGACCTGTCGGGCTTCGACCTGTTTGGTTCGGATCTACACAACGAGAAGCTGAGTAAGGTCATTCTGTCTCGAGCCAATCTGTTTCGGGCCAACCTGTCAGGGGCAAATCTTTCCGGGACCGATCTGTCCGGTGCCAGTCTCGCCTTGGCCAACCTGTCGTCCGCTGATCTGACGAGCGCATCGCTGAGACGCTCCGACCTCAGGGGCGCGCAACTCAACGGCGTCGTGTTGCGGGGCGCGGACCTGTTCGGCGCAGATCTCTACGGAGCGGATCTGGCTGGAGCAACGTGGAGCAACACGATCTGCCCCGATGGGACCAACAGCGACAGCCATGGTGACACGTGTTCGGGAGCGGTCACAGGTCCACCGGCAGCCACAGTGGTCACAGATCCACCCGCAGCCACCGTGGTCACAGATCCACCGCCGCGCAGAGTGGTTGCCGATGCACCGGCGCGCAGAGTGGTCAACGGGTGTGCGGTCGGGCCGAATGCACAGTGCGCGTCGGCCGACCTGACTGGCGCCGACTTGTCCGACGAGGACCTCAGGGGAGCGAATCTCTCTGGTGCCAACCTCTCGGATGTGAACCTTGCAGGGGCGACGCTCTCGGGGGCGAACCTCTCCGGTGTCTCCGGGATTGGTGCCAGCCTGTACGGAGCGAAGTTGTCCGGTGCCTCGTTGTCGGGGGCCAGCTTGCCGGGCGGCGCCTTTTCGGGGGCGAACCTGTCGGGGGTCGACTTCTCTGGAGCGAAGTTGTCTGGAGCCAGCCTGAATGCAGCCAACCTCACTGGTGCGAACCTGTCCAGCGCAAACTTGTCCAATGCAGATATGAGGTTCGCCAACCTGACCGGGGCCACGCTCACCGACGCCAACCTGGCTGGCGTGCGGTGGTTTGCTACCACCTGCCCCGACGGCACGCGGGCTGCGGACAACTGTGATGGTCACTTCTAGATGTACTCGGCCGTTACGTTGGCGATGCAAGCCAGTTGATGGGTGATCGGCCGCCGGGTGCGGTGTGGCGTCGTTCACTGTTGCGGTACCAGAGCCATGGGCACGTGCGGCAGTGCGTTCGTCGTTGCTGAGGTGCACCCGCCGGTAGGCCCACTCGGTGGCGAGGGTGCGAGTGAATCGTTCGATGCTCGCAGACTTTGCGGTTCTGCCACGGACCATGCGGGCGGATGCACTTGTGGGAAGCTCCGCGGTTCTCGATGACCTCAGCGACTTGGTTGCTGCGGCGGTAGCTGAGGTGGTTGTCAGCGATCACTCGCTCGATCCGGCCCGGCAGGTGAAGGTGTTCGCCGTGGGCGGCTCGACCGAGTTCGTCATCGACGTCAACGGTTATTACCTCTGACGAGCGCCCTCTGCTACATTGACGCCGAGTTCGACGCAGAGTTCGACATGTAGCTTGACATCGATCCGGGGGGTTCGGGATGCGTAAGGTTTTGATTTCCGTTGTCGCAATGGTGCTCGTGGGGACAGCGAGCGTGTCTGCTGTAGACGCACGGCCGCCTCGGCCGCCGGCGACGCCGAAGGTTGCCATCTGTCACCGGCAGGGGCACCATCTCAAGTGGAGACTGAAGAAGGTGAAGGTCACCACCGTCATCAGGCATCTGCTCGAAGGCGATGGCCTGCCCGGCGGCCCCGTGCCCGGCCAACCCGGCGTCAACTTCAACGACAAGTGCAAGCTGCCGAAGCCACCGAAGCCACCGAAGATCGCCATCTGCGACATCGATCGCACCTCGACGACGCGCAAGATGATCGACCCCAGGACCCTGGCCGAGCATGTCCGCCACGGCGATGTCGTCCCCGGTGGTGCCGTGCCCGGCCGCCCAGGCTTCGTCTTCAACGACAACTGTGTGGCCGTTGCGGCTCCCTGAGCTGACGGTCTCCAGCGACACGTGACGACACTGCGAGCCTCATCGGGGCTGTCAGGACACGTGTGTAGCTGGCATGATCCGTCGAGCAGTCATGTCCAGCAATGCGGGGCGCCCTGAGCAATGCGGGGCGCTGAGCAATGCGGGGCGCTGAGCAATGCGGCGCTATGAGATCTTCGGTGCCTCGGCGCCGAGGAACTGGGTACGGAGTTCGCGTTTGAGGACCTTGCCGGTGGCGTTGCGTGGGAGGGCATCAATGATGGCGATGTCGTTGGGAATCTTGAACTTCGCCAGTCGGCTGGCGCAATGCTCGACCACGGTGGCGCGGTCGATGGTGGCGCCAGGCTTCAGCGCAAGCACTGCGAGCCCGACCTCACCCCACTTGTCGCTGGGGACGCCGATGATTGCGGCCTCTGCGATCTGGGGGAGTTGGTAGAGGACGTTCTCGATCTCGGCCGGGTAGACGTTCTCGCCGCCGGAGATGTACATGTCCTTCCACCGGTCGACGATGTAGATGAAGCCTTCGTCGTCCATCCGGGCGGCGTCGCCGGTCTTGAGCCAGCGGCCCTCGAAGGCGGCCTCGGTGGCATCGGGTCGATTCCAGTATCCGGGCGTGATATTCGGACCGGCAACCCACAGCTCGCCGATCTCGTTCGGCCCGCAGTCACCGCCGGTGTCGTTGACGATGCGTGTCTCGGTGTGCAGCAGCGTCTTGCCGGTGGAGCCGATCTTGCGCAGCGACTCGTTCACGTCGAGGAAAATGTGAGCGGGGCTCGTCTCGGTCATCCCGAACCCCTGCAACATCAACACGCCACGACCCGCCCAGGCCTCGAGGATCGTCAGTGCGCACGGTGCCCCACCGACGCCGGCGATACGTAACCGGGACAGATCGGTGTGCTCGAAATCGGGGTGCTGCATCATGAACTGGTACGGCGCTGGAACGGCGAAGAAATGGGTGATGCCCTGACTTGGATCACCCAGCATCTGCAATGCCTGACCCGCATCGAATGTCTTCATGATCACCACGGTGCCGCCGGCATGTAACGCAGGGTTCGAGTAGCAGTTCAGCCCACCGGTGTGGAACAACGGGAGCACGCACATGCTCACCGTGTCGAGCCCGATCCCAGCTGGAATTCCAAGGTTGACGGCGTTCCAGAAGTTCATCCCGTGGGTGATCATCGCTCCCTTCGGGTGCCCGGTGGTGCCCGAGGTGTACATGATCGAGATCACGTCGTCGTGCGTCAGCGCTTCTCGCCCGCCGTCCTGACCGTCGAACCTGGCAAGTGTCTGCTCGTAGGGGTTGTGGCCGCCACCCGAATCGATGCACAGCAACGCGCGGATTCCGCACAGTCCCTGTAGCTCCGCCGCCGCTGCAGCGAACGACGAGTCGTGCACCAGCAAGGCCGGTGAGCTGTCGTTCAGGATGTACTCCAACTCGGCAACCGTGAGCCGCCAGTTCAACAACACGCAGATCGAACCAGTACGCGCACATGCGAACTGGATGTCGAAGTACTCGACCCCGTTGTGGGCCAGCACACCCACACGGTCACCACGCCCGATACCCAACGAGCGCAAGTACGCAGCCATTGCATCGACGCGACGATCCAGATCCGAGTACGTGAACGAGCGCCCGGTGCCCAGATCGCGGATTGCCTCCTTGGCGCCACGGTTCGCAGCGTGATGAGAGATCCAGTCGTAGGCACGTACGGCGCCGTGTCCGCGGGGGCGCGACGACGTCATCGCCGCCAGCGAAGCCGAGTCAGGGACGAAATCTGTCGTCGAATGCATTGTTCTGGTCCATTCCATGGCTTCAGGCGCCCGGAGCGCGAGAGGTAGACGATTGTTGAACCGCTGCATTCACCTGGTCTGCGGTCGCCAGCACGGTCGTGCGCTCACTGGCACCGCCAGAGGCCCCGACGGACAAGGCAAGGGCGGCGACTGCTTCGTTGCTCGGAACGTCGCACACGGTGATGGGGTCGTCGCTACCGGACGTGCAGTACGCCGGCTCGACCGACCCACCAACGCCAGCAAACACGGCATCGATCGACGCCCTCCGTGCAGTACCGCCAACGGCCAGAACGCCCTTGAGGCGCTCCGTCGTAGAACGAGCGGTGATCATGTACCTGCCCATGCGTTTGCCCTTTGCGGTGGAGACGGAGCTCGGTCGGTGCTGAAAGAATAGATCAATCGCCGCAGCGTGAAGCGCTCCGACAGCTCACCGCTTCGCCTCATTGTCCATGGCGCCACCTTTCGGTGTACCGGCCGGTTCAGGTGGCGCACTGCAAGAACGTGACGTGCAGACCGAGATCGACGTGTGTTTGATGGTCGAACCCTTCAACACGGAACTGCTCAAGGGCATCAGGCGTAGCGCCGCAGGCGTTACTCGGTCGGGCTGACAAGGGCTAACTTCTGCCGCTACTCACCAAGCGGGCCACGAGTACGAGCAGCACGAGCAGCGACAGAGTCGTCTGAAACATCATCACGAGCTTCACCCGGCGAGACACGACCGTCTCGCTGGTGGGTCCGAAGGTGGCATTGGTGTTGAACGAGATGAATGCGTAGTCGATGAGCTTCGGTTGCACGAGATCCTCGCCACCTCGACCCGGAAACACGAACGCACCGCCTGGCACGATGCCGTCGAGGAGGAAGTACCACAAGGTGAACACTGCAGCGATCTCGATGTATGCCGCGCCAACGTCGACAAGGCTCCACAGGTACTCGTCATTGCGCACGCGTGCGGTGACGACGAGTGCCCCAACGGCGGCAATGGTCTGCAGCGTGGCCACGAATAAGTACACAATGAGAGCGCGGTGGCGCAGGTGATCTCGGCCGGTGATGCCGGCCACGATGACAAAGAAGGTGGTGACAAGGAATGCGGCGACCAAGGCCACATCGAGTCCGTTGAGCATCAGGGTCGTGGTCTTGCTGAATACGGATCCGTATTCGATGGCCGCGCCAGCCAAGAGGTCAAGCAAGAAGATCGCAAGCGTGTAGATCACGGTCGTCAGAGGCGTGAAGTTGTCGGACAGACCGCGCGGAGCGAGGGTGGTTTCGTGCGCGTCGTTGATGAATCGGTCGTCACGTGGGTTGCCTTGGGGATGTGCTCCTGCGGTCATGGCGACCATTGTGCCCTATGCGGGTCGCTGTGGTCGTTGGAGCGTCCATCGTGCCCCGCCCCTCGATCGATTGAGGTCGGCCCATGAACGGCTCCGCGCCCTCGGCGGTCGCACTCGATCACGCCTGTGAGACGCTGTTCGCTGCGAGAAACTCCGCGAACTGCACCAACGCTGAATCGTGAGCCACCAGTGTCGCTCCCTTGACAACGTCGCCTTCCGAACCCTGCGCACGTTCGCCGGCCAATCTCCCCGGCCAATCCGGCCAATCCAGCCCTCGCCAGCCAATCCAGCCCTCGCCAGCCAATTCAGCTGTCGACATCAGCCAATCTTCGACACAACAGGCGTCAATCTGTGGATTTCCCTCTCGGATAGTGTCGACGACAGTCGGCGACAGTCCCGGCGTGGCGTTCGGCGAGCGTGACCGGTTGCCTCGCTGCGGTGACCGGATCGCATCATCAATCGCTCGAGCGTCGTCGACACTCGTGGCGCACGGTTCATGCTCCTCTGGTAGTCCCTGTCGTTGTGGGATCTACCAGCACTGATGTGACGGCGAGTCGGCTTGTAAGCGGGATTCTGTACACGACCGAAATCGTGCGGTGACCATCCATCTCTGCGGCCTACCCGAGGGGTGTCCCGAAGGACAGACGGGCCGTCCATCCCCTCTGCTCGGCCTTGCTCCGAATGGGGTTTACCGAGCCATGCCAGTCGCCTGACATGCTGGTGCGCTCTTACCGCACCGTTGCACCCTTACCTGTGATTGGTTGCCCAATCCATCGGCGGACTTTCTCTGTTGCACTGTCCGTGAGGTCGCCCCCACCTGGCTCGCGCCAGCACTCTGCCCTGTGGAGTCCCGACTTTCCTCGACACCGTGTGCATCCGAAGATGCGCCATGATGCCGCGGTCACCCGGCCGACTCGCCGTCGCCCGCCAGTCTACGCGGCGCGGGCTGGATATCAGCTGAGCCGGATTCGCGTGAGCGGGATCAGCGTGAGCTGGGTCAGCGTCGTGTGATCAGCACTCGGTCTGATAGTCGTAGATGAACGAGTTCAGGCTCGGGGTCTCGATGTTGATCGTGAACTGTGAGCCACCGCTGGGCTTACCCACGGCCAACTGCACGGCCGACAGGCCGCCGAACTGGCTCGAGATGGCGTAGTACTGCTGGAAGTCGAACGCCGGGGCCGCCGTGGTGGTGGTGACAGCGGCGCCGGCAGCAATGTTCTGCGCCGTGGTGGTGGCGGCGGCGGCGGTGGTGGTGGGCGACGAGACCGTGGCGTTCTTCAACGAGGTGGGGTTCACCACGTTGGCCGGGTTGATGGCCAACGCAAGGGCGGCGGCGCGCCGGGCTGCGGCGTGCGACTGGGTCATCACCGCGGCGCGGTAGGCGGGCAGCGACAGTTGCGGCACCAGGGATTGGTGCATCTCGGCGATCATGGTTTCCATCGCATGGGCCAGGGCGAGCGCGTCGCGGGTGACGTTGTCGCTGGGGGCAACGTCGACTTCTTCGCTGCCGGTCTTGGGGCGGCCGTCGATGTGCTCCTGGATGGGGGCGAGGATGACGCGGTCGAAGCGCGGGTTCGCGCAGGTCCAGGCCTGTGAGCCGGCCTTTTCCGAAAGGGTCTGGAGATCGTCGATGGCCGACATGTTGGCGGCGATGTAGTTGTCGACGATTGCCGTCTGGTCGGCGCTGAGAGCACCGACCTTTTTGGTGTAGTTGTGCGAGTCGATGGCGCTGAAGTGCAACGAGGTGGCGGTGCGGAACAGCACGCCATCGGAGACCGCGGCGTCGGGCAGCTTGACGGGGGCCGGCGAGTCGCCCACGCGAGCGGGGCTCTTCTCGATGACATCATCGGTGCACGCGCTGGCCAATGCAGCCAGGGTGACAGTGAGCCCGCCGGCACGCAGCAGGTTGCGCCGGCTCATCGAATGGCTGGCGATGGAGATTTCTGGGAGCGGTTCGTGGTTCATCGCGGTCACTTCACTGGGTAGTCGGAGGGCGACAGGGCGGTGCCTTGGCTGGCGAGTTGCTGAGCGAGCGAGGAGGCGCCTGCGAACGTGTGCAGCACCGTGGCGTGGCGGGCCTCGACGACCAGGATGGAGGCGATCAGCGCAGCGGCATCGATGCCAACGAGTTGGTCGAGGATGTCGAGGTGGGTGGCGACGGCGATGTTCTCGAGATCGGCAGCGTTGCCGGCAACCGTGGCCGCCGTGCCGGCGAAGTCGCCCTTGGAGGCATTGAACAGCTTGTCGCTGCGCACGCCGGGTGCATTGCGGCCGATGAGGCCGGACAACGACTGGGCGTAGGCTTCGTGCGCCTCGCGGATGGCGGTGATGTCGCCGGCCGTGGCATCGTCGAAGACCTTGGCGGCGAGCGCCACGTCGTAGAGATCGCGGGCTGCGAGCTCGATGGTCTGGGCGAATGCCAGCAGCGCAATGTCGGCCGTGGTGGGCCGCTTCGGCGGTGCTGTGGTGGTGGTGGCCGGCTCGGTGGAGGCCGTGGTCGTGGTATCGCCCCCTGTCGACGGGGGAACGGTGCTGGGCTGTGCGCCGGCGCGATCGCTGAGCCAGGGCAACAGCGAGAGCGCTGCACCAGAGAGACCCGCCGCGACGAGGCGGCGCCGTGCGAACGGAGCCGTCCCTGCTTCGGACTGTGCAGCCGTTGTGCTGTGTGCCGCTTGCTTGATTTCCACGAACCCAGTTCCTTTCGAAGTGTCGCCCCCAGCTTTGACGGCGGGAGGCATGCGCAGCAACTCTAGAAGTCGAGAGCTGACAGGTCAGGTATCCAACGCGCTGCACGTTGAACGGCCTGATGCCAACGATCGCGGTCGAGTGAGCCAGTCGGCTCGACCACGAGTGCGGGCGACCAAGAGTCTGCCACCTGATCGAGGTGAGTCCACGTACCCACGGCGAGGCCGGCCATGTATCCGGCGCCCAACGTGGTGGCTTCGGTCACGGGGGAGACCTCCACGTTGCGCCCCGAGGCGTTGGCCAGCGCCTGTGTGAAGGTGGGGTTCTCGCTCATCCCCCCATCGATGCGCAGCGCAGCGATGGTCAGGCCGGTGTCGGCCTCGGCCGCCTCGATCAGATCGGCG
>CAFBLP010000056.1_pt1 | contig 21041 bp, 16 predicted proteins | sample 7268181 | NCBI WGS metagenome assembly CAFBLP01 (sample SAMEA6814034, study PRJEB35770) | freshwater metagenome | biome: Freshwater; feature: Freshwater reservoir; material: water | place: Czech Republic | collected 2017-05-23 | depth 30m m | reverse complement strand
CGGTCGCTACGGTGCCGAGGCGAGGGCCAAGATCGAAGACCGCCGCATGGAGCTCAACGAGCGCATGGCCGCCATCTTCGCAGAGGTCGACCTCGTCATCACCGCCAGCAACCCTGACATTGCGTTCGGCGCCGAGGGTCCGTTGCCCGGCGAGTTCGGCGGTATCGCTGCCGGCCCCGGCAACAATGGTCGGCTCACGTTCCCGGCCAACCTGCACGGCAACCCAGCGGTCAGCGTGCCCGCCGGCACGGTGCAGGGCCTGCCGGTCGGCTTACAGATCGTGGGTCGGCACTACGCCGAACAACTGCTGCTCGAGGCCTCGTTGCTGATGGAACGCACCCAGCCGTGGCCGCTCGTGGCTCCCGGCCCGGGTGGTCTCTGATCACGCCGGACACCGCAGAGCTGCCGACGCGATGAGGCCAACGCCATGACGCGCACCCCGCTGACGCGCACCCCGCTCGATCCCGGTCAGCGAGCCCTCGCGATCGGGCTGGTGCTCAGCGTCACGCTCGTGGCCTTCGACACCACAGCGGTCATCACCGCGCTCCCCACCATCGCCGACACGCTGCACGGCGATTCGCTCTACGGCGCCACCCTGGCCGCCTACATGCTCGCTGATCTCGTCGCCCTGGTGTGGGCAGGCCAGCAGGCCGATCTCCACGGCGTGCGCCGGCCATTTCTGGCCTGCATCGCCATGTTCGTGCTCGGCTTGCTGGTTGCGGGAACCGCCACCAGCATGCAGATGGTGCTGCTCGGGCGGCTGCTGCAGGGAGCGGGCAACGGCGGCTTCGCCCCCCTTGCCTACATCGCAGTCCGGCGCGCCTTCCCGGCAGATCGCCAGGCCGGCATGTACGCGTATCTCAGTGCCGGGTGGGTGATCCCCAGCCTGCTCGGACCAGTGGTGTCGGGCATCGTGGTTGACCAGTTCGGATGGCGATGGGTCTTCATCGGCATCATCCCGCTCGCGCTGACGGTGGCGTTGCTGACGGCTCGGGCGATGGCCCACCTCTCACCACCCGACGCCGTGCTCGATCGCCGGCCCGGCCGCTTGCCGCGGGCGTTCCAGGCGGCAGCGGGCGTGGGTCTGCTGACGATCGGGCTCCAGAACCGCTCACTGCCGTTGGCCGTCGCCATGTCCGCTGTCGGAGTGGCCATCGCCGTGCCCGCATTGAAGTTCATGCTCCCCGAGGGCGTGCTGCGGGCACGCCAGGGATTGCCCGCCATTGTCACCGTTCGCTTCCTGGCGACAGCGACGTTTCTCGGCGTCGACAGCTTCGTGCCTCTGGCAGCCGACCGCTTGCACGGCGCCCGCCCGATCGTGCAGGGCTCGGTCGTCGCCGGCGCCGCCATCACCTGGACCATCGGCCAGGCGATCACCGCCCGGCGGGTGGACCGCATCAGGCCAGGCCCCACCGCGCGGCTCGGCTTCGGATTCATGCTGCTGGGCATTGCCACCGTCGCCCCGGTGCTGTCCCCGCATTGGCCACTCCCGCTCACATTCGTGGCCTGGTGTCTCGGAGGATTCGGCATGGGCATCTTGTTCAACCCCACCACGGTGGCCTCAATGACCTATGCCACCGACGGCCGCGAGGGCGAGATCAGCAGCCAGATCCATCTGGCGGACTCGCTCGGGTTTGGCCTGATGGGCGCCATCGGCGGCGCCACCGTCGCTGCTGCAGACCACACGTCGTTCACCCTGCAGGGCGCCATCGGGGCCAACTTCGTGCTGGCTGCAACCTGTGCGGGAGTGGGCCTGATCGCCAGCAGGGGTGTGCGGCAGCGCTCCTGACATGCCACGATTCCGCCATGGGGCCCATGCACGGTGTGAAGGTTGTGGACATGTCGGTGATGATCTCGGGGCCGCTGGCCGCGATGATGCTGGCCGATCAGGGGGCCGATGTCATCAAGATCGAGTCCCCCGGTCTCGGTGACATGATGCGCTACCTCGGCAGCAGCAAGGGTGGGATGACCGGCATCTTCGCCACCAACAACCGCGGCAAACGCAGCCTGGTGGTCGATGTGAAGCAGCCCGAGGGCCTCGACATCGTGCGCCGGCTGATTGCCGATGCCGATGTGCTCATCCAGAACTTCCGGCCGGGGGCGATGGACCGCCTCGGTCTCGGCTACGACAGCGTCGCCGCTCTCAACCCTCGCCTCATCTACGTCTCGATCAGCGGGTTCGGTCCCGATGGCCCCAAGAGCGGCCAGCGTGTCTACGACAACGTCATCCAGGCATCATCGGGTCTCGCCTCGGTACAGACCGATCCAGCCACCGGTACCCCCACCCTGTTCCGTACGCTCGTGTGCGACAAGGTCGCTGCCCTCACTGCGGCGCAGGCAATCAGCGCAGCGTTGTTCGCTCGCGAGCGGGGCACTGCTGATGGCCAGCACATCGTGTTGGCCATGCTCGACGCGGCGATCTCGTTCGTGTGGCCGGATTCGGCAATGGATGCAGTGCTGCTCGACGACGACGTGTCGCGCGCACCCACCATCGGCTCGAACTACGCCGTCGCCGAGTTCGCCGATGGCTACGCAGCCATTTCGGCCGTGACCGACAGTGAGTTCAACGGGTACTTCCGCGCCGTCGGCCTACCCGAGCTCTGCGACGATCCGCGCTATGCAACGATGGCGGCCCGGATGGCCAACCTTGCCACGCTCATACCCACCTTGAGGGCGCGAGCCAAAGCGACCCCGCTCGCCGATTTCTTGGCGGGCGCAGCGCAGTTCGACGTGCCCGCTGCGGGCATCACCTCGCTGGCAGAGCTCCCCCATGATGCACAGGTGCTGCACAACGATGTCTTCGCCGTCCGCCAGCACCCCACGGCCGGCACCGTGCGCGAGCCGCGGCCGGCGGCGCGTTTCGGCGCCACGCCTGCGGCGATGGGCGACCATGCGCCGGGCTACGGCCAACACAGCGACGAGATCGCAACCGAGCTGGGCCTCGATGCGGCTGCGCTACGCGCCAGCGGGGTGATTGCCTAGCCCTTGCGGCCAACGAGCTGTGCCAACGACACGTCGTAGCGATCGTCGCGGCGCGTCATCGTGGCACGGGCTTTCATCCGGCGGCGCTGCGGACCCGTGGTGCCTCCCCAGACGCCGACCTCATTACCGTCGATGCCTGCCTGCAGGCACTCGACCCGCACGGTGCACCCAGCGCAGATCGACAACGCATGCCGGGTCGTCTCGGGCAAGGCATTGATGAACGTGGCGGTCGGTTCGCCGACGCAGGCGGCCTCGGCATGCCACGACGCGCTTCTGAACAAGCCGGGCAGGTCGACCGCAAACAAGTCACTCGGATCGCCATTGAAAAACAGCATCATCACTTCCCTTCAAACAGCACACGCACCGGCGACTGCTGAGGCCTGCTGACGCAGGTCTGAGGTGCAACGCCATGGCGCCACCACCCAAGGCACGTCGTTCAGCACGCTCAGCCCCCTCGGTCCACACGCATTCTCATCGGGCGGCTGCTGACTGAACCACAGAACTGACTTGCGATGATGACCGCTACTCGCGCGTCGTTCTAGAGCCGAAGGTCCCTTTCCGCTTACGGACATGCCGATGGGCGCACCGAACCGCGCGATCCCCAGAGCGAAACGCCGGGAGGTCACCGCCTCCGAGTTCCCGACGATTTTCTGTTGCCGCCCCTCCGTGGGGACGTGTAGCGTTTGTGAGGCGGGGGCAACCCCACCAAGAACGTAAACGGTCCAACCTCTGGCTGTCGCAGTACAACTCACCGCACGGGGGGTGACAGTTGGGCGCCGTGAAGGGTTCCGGAAGCACACCAAGAACAGCACCGCCGAGCCCGGGGGCCCACCCTGACGGCGAACGGTTCGGTCCACGGAGCTTTATCGGCCGGGCGCTGACCCTGGGCCTCGACGAACACGAGATCCTCGACTTCATCGTGCGCCGACGCATGGTCGAATCCGCGCCCGATGGCATGTTGCTCGCAGACCAGCACGGTGTCATCCTGGTGGCCAATTCCGAACTCGAATCCATGTTCGGCTTCGAGCAGGGAACGCTGGCCGGCCGCCAGATCGACGACCTGCTGCCGGATCGCGACAGAGCAGCGCATGCCGACCACCGCAACCGTTACCACGCCCATCCAGCGGTGCGGCCGATGGGCGCCGGGCTCGCGCTACGTGCCCGGCGCCGTGACGGCACCGAGTTCCCGGTGGAGATCAGCCTCAGCCCGCTCACCGACGAGAGCGGCACCACCGTCATCGCTGCCGTGCGCAATATCTCCGAGCGGGTGGCGGTCGAGGCGCAGACACATCTGATCCGAATGACGATCGACGCCACCCACGACGGTGTGTTCCTGATCGATCCGACCACCCGTCGCTTCGTGTACGTCAACCAGGGCGCTGTCGAGCAGACCGGCTATCCCCGCCACGAACTGCTCCACATGGCACCACTGGACATCGCGTCAGCATTCGACACGCAGTCGTTGGAGCGCCTGGTCCAACCACTGTTGAGCGGTGAGCAGTCACGCGTTTCGCTGACGACCACCTGGCGGCACAAGAACGGTCACGACACACCCGTCGAGATCCTCATCGGATACCCGGCGGCCACGCACCCGTCGGCCGATCGCGTGCTGGTGGCGCTGGTGCGCGACATCACCGATCGTCGCGCCGCCGAAGCCGAACGCGATCGACAGCAAACGTGGATGCGGGGGCTCTCGGAAATTCGCAGCCATCTCCTTCAGGGCGGCCACTTCGAAGACGCCGTCGACCTCATGGCTTCCTTCGCTCGAAACCTCATCGGGGCCGAGATCTCTGCCGTGGGAACTCTCGGAGACGACGGTGAAACCGTCGTCCTGAACAGGCTCCGGAACGGGTCGGACCCAGGTGAGGCAACAACACATCATCCGATCGATCCAGCGCTACGGTCGATCCTGCAGACCGAGCAGCCAGCTGTCCTCAACGGTGGATTGCCGTTCGCCAACGACGGCTCCGATGGCCCCGGCTTCGGTCCGACGATGTTGATGCCGCTCCACAACAACCTCGAGCCGCAGGGCAGGCTGCTGCTGCTGGCGCGGAACCGCAACAGCCCTCCATTTCATGACACAGATGTTCAGCTCGTCGAGTCGTTCACCCAGCAGGCCAACACAGCGATGCAGCTCGCCCAGGCGCAACGCGATCAGCAACGACTCAGCATTCTCGAGGATCGAGCCAGAATCGGCAGAGATCTGCACGACCTCGTGACCCAGCACATCTTGGTCGCCGGAATGGGACTGAGCGCCCTGCTGCCCCGCATAGCAGCGCCCGAGATCGCCGACGCGATCAACATCGTGATAGACGAACTCGACAGGGCAATCAATGAGCTTCGCTCAACCATTTCGGGGATCAGCACCATCGACACGTCCAAGTCAGGTGCCGAACACATTCACGATGCCGTCGCTGCATACGCAGCGGTGCTCGGCTTCGCCCCCGACCTGACCATGGCGGGCGATGCCGACGCCATCCCATTCGTCGTTCTCGAGCAGCTGCTGCCAACCATCAACGAAGCCCTCTCGAACGTCGTACGCCACGCGTGCGCAACGAATGTGGCAGTGACCGTTCGGCTGGACCAGACCACACTCACCCTGGACATTTCCGACAACGGCACAGGGTTCGACGAACACCTCGTTCGCGGTCGCGGGCTGGACAACCTCGCCACCCGCGCCGCCCGCGTCGGCGGAACCTGCCGCTTCATCAATCAGGACAACGGCGGTGCCACCATCATTTGGTGCTGCCCACTCTGAAAGCGCCGCCCCGCTTGGCCACCCGTCAGCGGCTCTCGGGATCAACGCACCGGGTTCAACCGGGTGCTGGTCAGCCGCCAGCCACGCTACGACCAACGATCTCTTTCATGATCTCGCTGGTGCCGCCGTAGATGGTCTGGATGCGGCTGTCCGCCCACGCCCGGGCGATGGGGTACTCGCGCATGTAGCCGTAACCGCCGTGCAACTGCACGCAACGGTCGACCACCCTGTTCTGCAATTCCGTACACCAGAACTTTGCCGCAGCGGCCTGCTCGGGGGTCAGCTCGCGGTTGCAGTGCAGTTCGATACAGCGGTCGACGTAGACCTGGGCGATCTGCACCTCGGTGGCGAGTTCGGCGAGCAGGAACTTGTTGTGCTGGAAATGGGCGATGGACTGACCGAACGCCTTGCGCTCGACGGTGTAATCCACCGTCCAGTTCAGCGCAGCCTGCGCCACGGCCACGGCCCCGACCGCAATGCCAAGTCGCTCCTGGGCGAGGTTGGTCATCAGGTAGATGAACCCCATACCCTCCTGACCCAGCAGGTTGGCTGCGGGCACCTCGACGTCGGTGAAGAACAGCTCAGCGGTGTCCTGAGCGTGCATGCCCATCTTGTCAAGGTTGCGGCCGCGCTCGAAACCGGGCATGCCCCGCTCGAGCACCAACAGGCTCATGCCGCGATGCGCCTTGTCGGGGTCGGTCTTGCAGACCGTGATCACCACATCGCTGAGGATGCCGTTGGAGATGAAGGTCTTTGCGCCGTTCACCACGTACGAGTCGCCATGACGAACGGCCGTGGTCTTGATGCCCACCAGGTCGCTGCCCGTGTTCGGCTCGGTCATCGCGATGGCGCCGATGCGCTCGCCGGTCACCATGCCGGGCAGCCAACGGGCCTGCTGTTCGTCGTTGCAGAGTTCGATGAAATAGGGCAGCACGATGTCGTTGTGCAGCGTCATGCCGTTGGCACTGCCGATGACGCCGGTCATGCCGACTTCTTCGGCCATCACTGCCGCAAAGCGGTAGTCGTCGGTGCCGCCGCCACCGAACTGCTCGGGAACCGTCAGACCCAAAAAGCCGTGGCTGCCCGCCTGCAACCAGATGTCGCGCGGCACGATGCCGTCGCGCTCCCACTGCTCGTGGTTGGGCACCACCTCGTTGTCGAGCCAACTCCGGAACGTGGAACGGAACTGATCGTGGTCGTCAGCGAAGAGGGTGCGCGGGATCTGCTGCATGGCCCCGATGCTAAGCGGGCTCAGCCGGCGAGCACCGCTCGAGCGACGAGGTCAGTACCGAACGCGGTGAGGATGGCCAGGTACAGCAGCCCGGTGGCGGCCATCACCGCCGAGTAGTACTTCTCGCGCAACGCCCGCTGGGTGACCCAGCACAACACCCCGGTGGTGACTGCGCAGGCCACCCAGAAGTAGCCGAGCGTACCGTTCCAGCCATCGCTGATCGTTCCACTGAGCACGCTCAACATGCCTGTCGGCAGCACCAGTGCGGCCACCTCGAGCGGAAGCACATACATCGTGAACTGGACCAACTCGTTGAGGAGGCCTCGCGGTAGGCCTGGTTGCACCAGATACCAGTGCCCCAACAACATTGCGTCGGTGATGACACCGAGGAACGCTGCCCCCACCAGCGTGCGAATGACCGCCACCAGATCGTTGCCGCCCGCACCAATGCCCGCAGCCACCAGGCCAACCAGGCCGATGACCGGGGCGACGAGATCGAGCCATGGCGGGAACTCGTCTCCGCCAGCCACGCGCACGGGGGCCTCTCGATCGATGCCGGTCATCTCCGCGACACGTTCGGTGCGACGATCGTGCTCGTCCTGCTGGCCGCTCACGCCGGCCTTGCGGCGGATCACCGACACGATCAGGGCGAACAGCGCCGCCAGGGCAACGCCGAGAGAGCCAACATCACGCACGGGTTCCGTGCCGAACGCGAGAGCGCAGGCGCACGCGCCCGCCGCCATCAACATGTAGGTCCCGCGCAGCAGCCAGCCGTAGCCCACACCCACCATCCGCCGGCGGGTGGTGAACCAGCAGAACAACAATCCACCGGTGGCCCACTGCAACAAGACGGTGGCGGCATCGAGATGAATCACAGACCACGACGATAGGCGCACCAGCGCCGCTCGCCACCGTTTCCACAATGCCAGCGCGTACGCTCGGAACCATATGCGTCCCATCCGGCTTGCCGTCGTCGCCCTACTCGCCCCTGTCCTGCTCGCAGCGTGCTTCACCGGCGAACGCCCCACCTTCAGTACGGGGCTTGCGGATTCGAACGACCCGGCGGTGGCCGCCGTGCTCACCCTCCTCGATGCGGTGCCCGCCGCACCGCTCACGGCCTCCTATTCGCTGTTGACCAAGTTCGGCAACGTGACCACCCCGGCCAGCGTCGCCATTGCCGCCCCAGGGGAACGCTCGATCACGATCGGCACGATCCGCTTTCTGCTCCAGGCCGCCGGGCCGCACACCTGCGATCTCACCGTCGGGCGGTGCAGCTCCACCGTCGACGACGCTCAGGTCAGCGACAAGTCCCTGACCCACGACTTCTATGCCGCCTCGGCAGCGTCACGCCTTCGCCAGGACAGCACCACGATGGTCCGCCCCGGCCTTGCCTCCACTCGCCTCATCCTCGATCAGACGGCAACATGTGTCGAGGTGGCCTTCACCAGCGGCACGAAGATCTACTGCGCACTCGACAACGGCCTGCTTGCCTATCAGGACACGCCCGACCTGCAGATCACCATGCTCGCGCTCACCGGCACCACCGACCCGGCGGTCTTCAACCCCGAGGCAACGCTCGGCAGCTGACCGGACAGAGCCCGCTCAGTGGGCCGTCACCGTGTGGGTGTCGCGGCCGCTGCGCAGCAGGGTGCCAGGGCGGGCATCGAGCAGCTCACCGTGCTGCACGCATGGCACGCCGTTGACCAGTACGTGGCTGATGCCGTTGGCCTCGCCGTACACACGGCCGGCGCCGCCGGGAAGATCGAACTTCGTGTACACCTCGCCCGGGCCGATTGTGTGGCGGTCGAACACCACGATGTCAGCGGCGTTGCCAACCGCTAGTCGTCCACGTCCGTTGAGTCCGTAGAGCGCAGCCGGCGCACCGGTGAGATAGTGCACGGCCTCCTCGAGCGCCAGTAACGAACGATCGACCGTCGTGCGCGCAATCAGTGTGGTCGCATAGCTGAAGCTGTCGATCATGTCGAGGTGCGCTCCGGCGTCGGACGCTCCCACGATGGCGCGTGGATCGCGCCACACCTCCACCCGCTTCTCCCAGCTCGCATCGGTCTGGCCTGTGTCCATACTGGCGATCACGGTGTTCAGGTCGTCGTCGATGACGATGTCAACCAGCGCGTCCCACGGGTCCTTACCCAGCTCGGTTGCTATGGCGCCAATGGTGCGCCCCTCGAAGGGCTTCCACGCATCGTTGAAGGTTTCGAGCAGTGTGTAGTTACCCCAGTTCGCAAGCGTGCGCAACGAGCCCGGCGCTGACTGGGCCAGACGGTTCATCTCCGCACGGCCCGCAGGGTCGCGCAGCATCGCCAGCTTCGTGGACGGCTCGAGCGCCATCAGCTTGTCCCAACCGGGCAGGATGTCGAGCACGAAACCGCTGCGCAGGTTGAGCCGCAGACGGAACGTGTCGGGCAGCGTGAGCGCCAGCACCCGGCCGCCCTGGGCCGCCGCAATATCGCCACCGGTGAGCTGATGCTGCACCTGCTCCCAGTTCTGCGCCTGCACCTGCAGCAGGTTCCAGTTCAGAGGGCGGTTGGCAGCCACGCTCATCGCCGCCATCAGATCGAACGACTCTTGCGTGAATGCGCCCACCTGTGGGATGAACTCCAGCGTGGTGCCCGGGAACTCGCGCACCACGCTGCACAGCGCGACCATTTCCTCGCGCGTGCCATGGCGTGACGGCACCGGTGTACCAGTGTGATCGTTGTGTGACGTGGACCATGTCGACGAAAAGCCCATGCCACCCGCAGCAAGTCCCTCGCGCAGCAGTTGTTGCATCCGCACGATTTCCTCGGGGGTGGCCGCACGCTCGGTGGCCTGATCCTTCAACACACTGCGCCGGATGGCAGAGTGACCCACCAAGAAGCCGGCATTGGGCATCAGCGTGCCATCGAGCCGATCGAGGTACTCGCCCGTGGTGCGCCAATCCCACGGCACACCCTGTTGGAGCGACTCCAACGGCATGCCCTCCACCCGGGCCAGCATGCGCATCAGGTAGTCGCCGTCCTCGGGCGCCAATGGGGCGATGGTGAACCCGCAGTTGCCACCCATCACGGTGGTCACGCCGTGAAGCGGCGACGGGCTGAGCGTGGTGTCCCAGAACGCCTGGGCGTCGTAGTGCGTGTGGATGTCGATGAACCCGGGTGTCACCACCTGATCGGTGGCGTCGATTGTCTGTCGGGCCGATTCGGTGATCTGCCCGATCTCCACGATGACACCGTCACGAATGCCGATGTCGGCGGCCACCCCGGCCGCGCCGGTGCCATCGATGACCGTTCCCCCGGTGACCACAACATCCAACATGAGGACCCCTCTCAGCGAATCTCCACGTGACGTTATTGCATCGCCGCGCAACGGGGTGGATCGGCCTTCTGTGAACATGCCCGCTACCGGCTCTTGGTGGATAGCTCATCAACGCCCAGAACGCCGGCTATGCGCGTTCCGGCAGTTGGGATGAGCCCGTGAGGGCACGGATCTACTGCCAGTCCGACCATGGCCGACGAGTACCGAACGGCGCGTCGGGCGTCTCCTGCCGGACCTGAGCCTCGACGACGTCTCGCCGTGGATATTGTCCTGCGGCGCGGGGCGCCGCGACGGCGGGCGGTCGCCGCGTGGGCGGATGGCGTGGCGCCCGGGGTGGCTCGCCACCTCGTCTACGATCCCGGGCGTGCTGACCTTCGACCCACCGACGCCGAAAGCCAGGCGCTGATCGACCGCTCGATTCAGGGCTCGCCGAAGAAGCTGCGCGGGTTGATTGCACCCGACCAGACTCCCCGCACTGTGTATACTCTGCTATGCATTAGCCTTCTTATGTATAGTCTGCGATACACTACGGAAGAGGAGATCGAGATGGCCCGCCACTACCTGAGGACAACCGCTGACGCCGTGCGGACGCTCGGCTTGCAGCTTGCAGCAGCTCGCCGCGAACAGCGCCGGACGAGTACCGACGTCGCCGAGCGCGCCGGGATCACACGCGTCACGCTCGGCCAGGTGGAACGCGGCGAGCCCAATGTGGCGATCGGCATCTACTTCGAGGTGGCGATGGTGCTGGCCGTGCCTCTCTTCGGAGTCGACAGCAGGGAGCTTGCCCAACTAGCTGCACGCGGTGAGCGCGATCTTGCGCTGCTGCCACGCCGGATCCGTCACCAAACGGTGGTTGTCGATGACAACTTCTGACTCGTCGCCGCGCCGGGCCTTCGTCTGGGTATGGCTCCCTGGCGCGTCAGACCCCGTCGTCGCCGGCGCCGTCCAGGCGGATGGCGCCGAGCTCGTGTTCGCATACGGCAAGTCGTATCTCGCCCGGCGCGATGCGATCAGCCTGCAGCCTCCCACGACGGAGCGCTCCGCCGGTTTACCGCTCATTGCGGGAACGCAACGACCGCCCGAGGGACTCGATGCGCACGGCGTGATTCGGGACGCGGCCCCTGACTCGTGGGGGCAGCAGGTGATCTTGCGTCGCCGAGTTGGACGCGACGCCAAGGACACCGGTGAACTTCCACTGATGACCTATCTCCTCGAGTCCGGTTCGAACCGAATCGGGGCGCTTGACGTGCAGCCACGGGCGGATGTCTACGTACCTCGTGTCACCCACGGTTCGCTGGACGAACTTGTCGAGGCCGGTGATCGCCTTGCGCGCGGTCTCGCGTTCGCGCCTGAACTCGACGACGCGCTCACCTACGGATCATCCGTCGGCGGCGCACGGCCCAAAGCCCTCCTGACCGACGGGGACAAGGACCTGATCGCCAAGTTCTCGGTATCTACCGACGCATACCCGTGGATGCAGGCCGAGGCGCTCGGCATGGAACTCGCCCGCCGTTGCGGAGTGCAGGTCGCGCCGACCCGACTCATCCGAGCGGCCGGCCGGGATGTCCTGCTTGTCGAGCGGTTCGACCGGCCTCCCGACGGCACCCGGCGCCATGTACTGAGTGCACTGACACTGCTCGGCCTTCACGAAGTAGCCGGCCGGCATGCCACCTACACCGAACTCGTCGATCAGATCCGGCTGCGCTTCATCAACCCGGAGGCGACACTCCAAGAGTTGTTTCGAAGGATCGTCGCGAATGTCATCCTCGGCAACACCGACGACCACGCCCGCAACCATGCTGCGTTCTGGGACGGGCACCACCTCGAACTCACCCCCGCGTACGACATCTGCCCACAACCACGCTCGACCGGTGAAGCATTCCTCGCCATGACGTATGGCCCCGACGGAGAACGCCGAGCACGGCTTGCTGCATGTGTGCGAGCAGCCGACATCTACGGCTACACCCATGCACAGGCGGCCGACCTGATCGAAGAATGCGTCACGACCGTCCGCACCCAGTACCGGGACGCGTGCGACGACCTCGGCGTCACGGCTGCCGTTCGTGACATGTTGTGGGAACGGGAGATCCTCAACCCGTCGATCAGCTACGACACCTGATCCACAGACATCCCTGACGCTGAAAGCGCCACCGCGCGCGCGACCGCTCGCCAAGCTGAGCAGCGACTCGCAGCCCAGGCCGTTGCTGTTGAACCGACCGATGTGCCGGTTGAGCGCGCTGCTGCTACTCATGAAGGCGATGAGGGAGAAGGCGAGCAGCAACATGACGTACATGCTGACGATGACGACGACGACGACGATGTCGGCGACAACGACATGTTGATGTTGATGTTGAAGCGCTTCATCTTGTTCTTGTTGTTGTTCTTGCCGCCGGTGTCGATGATGGCGACGGCCCAGCGCTGCGCACGAAGCCTTGACGGGCCGCACGCATAAGGGCGCGTCGGCATCGGCGATCGTGGAAAGCCAAAACCCGACCTCCTGCACCGATCACCCTTCGGAGGTCGGACAGGCTGAGATTCCGTGGCGTCGAAAGATCTGCGACATTCGGTCGCCGGTCGGCAGACCAGTGATGTCTCGGAAGCCGCATTCACGAAGCCAAGACGCCATGTCGTCGATGAGTGCGGCTCCTACGCGTCTGTTCTGGTGGTCAACCCCGCTCGTCAGTCTCTGGACGATTGACGAGCGGGGTTGACCGAACGCCGAGTCGCGAACTTGCTTCATGTCCCGCGGCCATTGCTGACGCCGTCGCGGACCATCCCGAATGACTTTCATCTCTACATCATGTATCCAAATCATGGATCCAGTTGCCGCACCGCGCCGATCGCACGACAGCCTCCGTCGACTGCTCTGCAAATCAATAATTGCTGTACGCATCGGATCGGCACCTTGGCCGAATTCGAGTAGCGCAGAAGCCCAGCACAGAGCAACGTGGATCTCGCAACTGACACGAGCGCCAGAACGGCGCATCCGCGCTCGAACCCAGCCTTTCACTTGGGCAGCCGCAGTCCCCGGATCGAGTCGAAGTGTTTGCGGTTCCTCGTCACGAGTCCGAGACCGTGTTCAACTGCGGTCGCGCCGACGCGAACGGTCCAACGGTGAACTTGTCAACCGTCCACTTTGCCTTGCGGGTGCCCGATCTTGAAGACTGCTGGCGTGCCTGAACAGATCCCCTTCGTCGAGTATCTCCAACTCGCTCCCACACCCCACCTCGTTGCGCATCAGTGCACCTCGTGCGGCGCCCGCTTCTTTGACCGGCGCAATGCGTGCGCCTCGTGCTTTGGCACATCGTTCGAAGACGCCAGTATCGCCACCGAGGGCACCGTGCGTTCGTTCACCATCGTGTCCTTCGCCGCGCCGGGCATCCCCGTGCCGTTCGTGTCGGCCATCATCGACTGCGACGGCACCAGCGTGCGCGGCAACCTCACCAACGTCACGGCCGATCCCGAGCACGTGTCGCTGGGCATGAAGGTGCGGCTCACCACCTACACCGTCGGCGCCGACGAAGCCGGCACCGAGGCAATCGGTTTCGCCTTCGAACCCGCTGCCTGACAGCCAACGACTCCACCGCACTCACGAACTCACCACACTCACAGAACTCACTGAAAAGGACCTGCCATGGCCAGCGATGACGTTTGGATCCTCGGGATCAACATGACCAAGTTCGGTAAGCACACCGACAAAGACACCGTCGACCTCGCGTCGCAGGCCGCCATGGCCGCACTCGCCGATGGCGGCGTCACCATGGCCGACATGGGCATGCTTGCCGCCGGCTGTCTGATGGGCGGGGGCGGCATCGCCCAGATGATCCAGAAGCAGATCGGCCAGACCGGCATCCCTGCCTACAACGTGTCGAACGCATGCGCCACCGGCGCCACTGCGTTGCGCGTGGCCTACATGTCGATCAAGTCCGGTGAGTGCGACTTCGGCCTGGCCGTTGGTGTCGAGAAGCTCAGCGGCGTCGGCCTGCTGTCCGGCGGCAGCCGCAAGGACGACGGCAAGACCTGGAACCGTTCCGGCCGTTACGGCGCCGTTGCCGCCACCGACGGCCGCATCGGCACCGACACCATGCCCGGCGTGTTCGCCCAGGTCGGCATGGAATACGCGCACAAGTACGGCGGCGCCGACTTTGCCCTGTTCGCCGGTATCAGCGAAAAGAACCACGCCCACTCCACGCTCAACCCGTTGGCGGCGTACCAGAAGCGCTTCACGCTCGACGAGATCATGAACGACATGATGATCGCGTACCCCAACACCCGTGCGATGTGCTCGGCCAACTGCGACGGCGGTGCCGCTGCGGTGCTGGTCAGCGATGCCAAGCTCAAGACGCTCTCGCTCGAGCAACAACGCCGCGCAGTCAAGATCTCGGCATCCATCCTGACCTCCGATCCCTATCAGGAGGCGTGCCAGGTGCTTCCCGACGTCAACACACTCACCCGCCGTGCAGCCGAGCAGGCCTACGCCAAGGCCGGCATCGGCCCCGAAGACCTCGACCTGGTCGAACTGCACGACTGCTTCGCCACCGCCGAACTGGTGCACTACGACAACCTCATGCTGTGCGAGCCCGGTGGGGCCGCCGACTTCTTCAAGAGCGGCGCCACCTGGCGCGATGGCTCGATGCCCGTGAACGTGTCGGGCGGCCTCGAATCAAAGGGTCACCCCATCGCCGCCACCGGCATCGCCAACGTGTGGGAAGTGTGCCATCACCTGCGCAACGAAGCCGGCGATCGCCAGATCCAGGGTGCGAAGGTGGGCCTGGCCCACGTCATCGGCCTCGGCTCGGCGTGCGGTATCCACATCCTCGAGAAGTCGGGCCTGTAGACCCCACTCCCACGGCGGCGCCAACGCGACCGCCTCGGGTTGTTTCGTGAATGCTCAGCGCACGGTTGTGATGCGCTGAGCAGTCACGACGGTTTCAGTCGGCGATCCAGCTGCCGTGGAAGCCGTTCGGCACACGCTGCGGCAACGGCACCAACGCGATCGGTGCGGCGCTCATGTCCTGCGCATTCAGCACCACGAACGATGACCCGGCAGTGGCCCGGTCGTACAGGTAGGTCATCACATACCCCTCGTCCTCGGCCGCCGCTCCGGCTGCTGGCACGAACACGGGCTCGCCCGATGACACCGTGGCACCGAAGTCGTGGAACGTGCTGGAGCCGTTGGCCAGGTCGTACTTGATGATGCCGCTCGCAGCATCCATGTCGCGGTTGCTCGGATCTCGCCCCGTGACGGCCCAACCAATGGTGTTCGTCAAGCCGCAGCGGCGATCGTCGATGCGCGGGAAGCCATGCTCGCGGTCATCGAGTTGCTCCTCGTGCACGGTGCCAGTGGCCAGGTCGAAGCGCCAGCGCCACAGGTAACACGGGTCGATACTGTCGGCGCTGCCCTGCCACATGCTGGCGTGGCGGCCAGCGTCGAGCCACACCGTGTTGCCATCGGGACCATCGTCCCAGGCGTTCATGATGTGGAAGATGTAGCACAGGTCGATCTCGAACCAGCGGGGCTGCTCGCCGCGCCGCGCCGCATCGCGGTTCAGCAGGCCGATACGTGCGCCATAACCGGCATCCCAGCCGAACGGCATACCGCCCTTCATTGCGTCCTCGATGTTGAACACCACCGGCAGGTCGAGGAAGATCGCGTAGTTACGGCTGATCGCGAAGTCGTGGATCATCGTCGGTCCGGGCACATCGATTCCCTGTGTGTGAATCAGCTGACCAGCAGCATCAGCCACGTGATAGGTGACATAGGGCGCCATGAAGCCGTACCCGAAGAAGTGCATCTCGCCGGTCTCTGCACAGGTGTGGGGATGCGCAGTCATCGGCGTGGCCAGCCGACCACCAAAGTCGTATGGCCCGAGCGTGTCGAGTTCGCCCGACAGCTCGTTGGGCAGGCTGCCTTCCTCGAGCGCCAGAATGCGCTTGGCATGGCTCACGATATGGGTGTTGGCCAGACCAACCGTGAGATCCATCGTGCCGGTGGACATGTCCATGCGATCCGCACCGGCAAGCGCCTTGGTGCGCACCATCCGGTTGCGGTACCACTCGGCCTTGCCGTCGCGCAGGCGAATGCCGTGGATCATGCCGTCTCCGGCGAACCAGTGCATCGTGGGCCCGTTCATCGGGTTGGCACCATTGCGAAAGTACCGGCCGTTCAACTCGGCGGGCAAAGCGCCCACCACGGCGAGGTCGACGGCATCTACCTCGTCCATCACCGGGGCGTAGTTGCCGCGCATGTGCCAAGGGAGCCGGGATTCGCGGGCAGGGGTTTCGTCGAGCGCTGTCATGGCCGAAGTCTTGCACCTCGGTACCGCGCCCAACGTGTCATGCGCTTCGCTCGAGCTGGCCGGGTCAGACGTCGATCGACACCAGCTCGTGGCGGGCGTTGTTCAACGACAGCGGGCCGCCATCGGTTGCCACCACGATGTCCTCCAGCCGCATGCCCCAGCGGCCCTCCATGTAGATGCCGGGCTCCACGCTGAACGCATGACCGGCGGCGAGCGGCAGCGAGTTGCCCTCGACCATGTAGGGGTCTTCATGCGCCTCCATGCCGATGCCGTGACCGGTGCGATGGAAGAAATAGTCGCCGAAACCGGCATCGGTGATGATGCGACGCGCGACACGGTCGACCTCCTGGCACGGCGTGCCCACCGTGCCTGCGGCGACCGCAGCCTGCTGGGCCTCGTGCAGCACCGCATAGGCCTCGGTGATCTCGGCTGGCGGCGTGCCGAGGTACACGCAACGTGTGATATCGCTGCAGTAACCGTTCATCGTTCCGCCGAAGTCGCACAGCAGGATTTCGTTGCGGCGGATCACCCGGTCGCCCGGGCTGTGATGTGGCGACGCGGCGTTCTCGCCCGCTGCCACGATGGCAAAGTTCACGACCTGGTGCCCCTCGGCCAAGATGCGTTCGCCGAGATCGGCCGACACCTCGGCCTCGGTGCGCCCGACCAGTTCGATGTGGCCTGCCTGCAACTGGGCGGCGATGCGATCGACTGCGGCACCGGCGGCTGCGAGCGCGGCGATCTCGGCGGCATCCTTGGCCATGCGCATCGAGGTGACCACATCGGCGCGCCGGTACTGCGCACCGGGCAGCCGGGGCAGCAACTCCACCAGGAACCGCGCCCACATCTGATCACCGATGGCCACCGTCTTGGCCGAGCCGGACTCGCGGGCCAGACGGGCCACGATCTCGACCGGGTCCTCGGTCTCACCCCACGGCAACACCTCGAACACTCCGGGCTGGGGCGTGACACGGGCAGCCTCCATACGCGGGATCACCATGCGCGCCTCGCCGTCGAGCGGTACCACCAACATGGTGAGACGCTCGAGCGGCATCGCGTGATAGCCGGTGATGTAGGGCAGGTCGAGACCGAGCGAGAGCAGCAGCACATCGATGCCCTTGTCGCGCATCTGCGCACGGGCGCGGGCGAGACGATCGGCGTACACAGCAGTGGCAAGAGGCTCGGAGGCACCGGGGTTTTGCATAGTGACCCATTCTGCCCGATGGGTGGGCTCAGCCGACGCGGATGTTCACAGCTTCTGCCCCCTGGCGAGCGTGGTAGCTGCTGCGCGTCAGCGGGCTGGACTCGACATGGCCGATGCCCAACGATTCGCCAAGAGACTTCCAACGGTCGAACTCGTGCGGTTCGACCCAGCGATGCACCGGCAGGTGATGCGAGGTGGGCCGCAGGTACTGCCCGATGGTGACGATATCGACACCGATGGATGCGAGGTCCACCAACACCCCATCGACCTCGTCGGCGGTTTCACCCATGCCCACCACCAGGCCCGACTTCACGGTGAGCCCTGCCGCCTTGGCGAGCGACAACACACTGAGGCTGCGCGCGTACCCCGCCGATGGGCGCACCGCACGTTGGAGGCGCGGCGCTGTCTCGACGTTGTGGTTGAGCACATCGGGACGCGACCCGAACAGCAACGCGAGAGAGGCGGCATCACCCTTGCCGTCGGAGATGAGCGTCTCGATGCGCGTCTCGGGGCGGCTGCGACGAATTGCCTCGACGCAGGCGGCAACATGGGCCATGCCACCGTCGGCCAGGTCATCGCGCGCCACCATGGTGAGCACGGCGTGGGCCAGGCCCATGCGCACCACTGCCTCGGCCACTCGCGCCGGTTCGTCGGCCGCCGGGGCAAGCGGTTTCTGGGTGTCGACCAGACAGAATCCGCACGCCCGCGTGCAGCGCTCGCCCAGCACCATGAACGTCGCGGTGCCATCGGCCCAACATTCGCTCAGGTTGGGACAACCGGCTTCCTCGCACACCGTCACCAGATTGAGATCGCGTACGGTGCGCTTCAGCGACAACACCTCCGGCCCGTGTTGCACCTTGGGCCGCAACCATTCGGGCTTGCGGGTTGCCAGCGCAACGGCGTCGGTCACGCCTGCCTGTGCAAGCCGCCCGAGCATACGCACCGGTTCGGCACGTGGCTGATCCAGATGGGCCTGATCGAAACGGGGCTGAACAGTGACGCCGTGGTCTGTCGCCGATCGCACCGCACTGCCCGGACCCTCGCCACGAGAGAACGCCGATAGGTCCTCGGGTCGCTCGCGCCACGCAACGTCCTGACGTTCCATCGCACCGCTGCCCCAACGGGCGGCGGCAAGCCGGGCGACGACATCGACGACATCGGCCATGCTCGCATCGACACCCTCTTCGGCCAAGGAGGTGACCGGGCGGTCAGCAATGCCGCACGCAACGATGTAGTCGCGCATGTAACGCATATCGGTGGTGACGTTGAGTCCGAACCCGTGCATGCTGCGACCCCGTGACACGCGGATGCCGATGGCACAGATCTTGCGCGGGTTCGCCCCGGCGGGGTCTACCCACACGCCCGGGTAATCGTGGAGTCGTCCGGCGTCAGCTACACCCAACTCGGCCAGCGCGTCGATGATGAGTTGTTCGACGTTGCGCACATGGGCCACGGTGTCAGCTGGACCCGATTGGCCGCCGTGTTTGGGCCCGAGCGACACGATGGGATACCCGACCAACTGTCCGGGCCCGTGGTAGGTGACATCTCCGCCGCGGTTCACCGCGATCAGCTCGGCCCCGACGCTGGCGGGATCAACCAGCACGTTCGCAGTGACATCGGCACGCGAGCCGTGGGTGAACACATGACGGTGCTCGAGTAGCAGCAGGTGATTGCGGGTGCCGTGCCGGAACAACGCCTCCTGGACCGCCAACCCCTCGCTGTAGGGCACGCGTCCGAGCCAGCGCACATGCAGCGACCCGGCGGGGGCGCTCATCAGAGCTCGGCACCCCAGTCGCGGGTTTCGAGCAATTGCTTGACCAGCACCAGGAACCCAGCGGCATAGGCGCCGTCGAACGCCCGGTGGTCCCAGCTCATTGCCAGGTTGCCCACGGGATGGATGGCAATGCTCTCGCCGCCATCGGGCAGACGAACGACCACGGGCTTGCGCACGATGGCATCAGTGCTGAGGATGGCGACCTGGGGCTGGTTGATGATGGCCATCGTCAACACGCTGCCAGCGGAACCGTTGTTGCTGATGGTGAAGGTGCCACCCGAGATCTCGTCGGGGCTGAGCTTGCGCGCCCGGGCACGTGTGCCCAGGTCGTTGATCTCGCGGGCGATGGCCCGCAGGCGCTTGGTCTCGGCGCTGCGGATGACCGGCACCAGCAGGCCCGAGTAGTCGAGGTCGACGGCAATGCCCAGGTCGACGAAGTTGTGCACAATCAGGTTGTCACCATCGACCGTTGCGTTGAGGTGCGGGAACTCGCGCAACGCATCGACGATGGCCCGGCTGATGAAGCTGAGATAGGTGAGACCGAAGCCCTCGTCGGCCTTCCAGTCGTTCTTCACCTTGTTGCGGGTGGCATCGACGTTGGCGAAGTCGACCTCGACCACGCTGAACGCGTGCGGGCTGACGCCCTTGCTCATGATCATGTGGGCGCCGGTGAGCTTGCGGATCTTGCTGAGCTTCACCACAGCGTCACCCTCGCCGACGATGCCCGCAGCGGCGGTCACCGCAACGACCGGGGCGGCGGCGGCGGGAGCTGCAACAACTGGGGCGGCCGGCGCTGCGGCCGGGAGAGGGGTCGGGGCTGCGGCCGGGAGAGGGGTCGGCAGCGGGGCGGCGACGGCGCCGCTGGCGATCTTGTCGATGTGATCCAGCACGTCTTCACGGGTGATACGTCCACCGGGGCCGCTGCCCGTGAGGATGCCGGGATCGATGCCGTGCTCGCTCACCAGGCGGCGAACCACCGGCGAGAGCAACCGGTTGTCGGCCCCTGGAGCAGCAGCGGCGACCGGGGCCGCAGGGACAATCGTCGCCGGCGGGGGCGGTGGAGCGATGTCAGCCACCACGTGTGCGGGCTGGGGTGCAGCCTCAACCGCCACGGGTTCGGCCGCAGCAACGGGCGCTGGGGGCGCCGGAGCGGGCGGGGCGGCCTCGACGGTTGCGGGCGCCGAGTCGGACGAGCCGACAACGGCGATGACGGCGCCAACGGGCACCGTGTCGCCCTCCTGTGCACGGATCTCGAGCAGCACACCGGCGATCGGCGCAGGGACCTCGGTGTCGACCTTGTCGGTGGATACCTCGAACAGTGGTTCATCGGCAGCAACGGTGTCACCGACCTGTTTGAACCAACGCGTGATGGTGCCCTCGGTGACGGTCTCGCCAAGTTGGGGCAGTGTGATGTCAGCCATGATTTCCTCTCCAGATCGGAACGATCGGGCGTGCGACTCAGCTATTGAGGCTACGTCCGG
>CAFBLP010000055.1_pt1 | contig 21175 bp, 20 predicted proteins | sample 7268181 | NCBI WGS metagenome assembly CAFBLP01 (sample SAMEA6814034, study PRJEB35770) | freshwater metagenome | biome: Freshwater; feature: Freshwater reservoir; material: water | place: Czech Republic | collected 2017-05-23 | depth 30m m | reverse complement strand
GTTGGCCTCCACCGACACGCGCATGTGCGTGGTGGTGTAGTCGTGGGTGGGGTGTGAACTCTTCGAGCGATAGTGGTGCAGTAGCGCCGTCATTGCTGCGTTCTCGGTGAGCACGTCGGCCTCGATGGTGTGCACGCCAACATGATGGGCGGTCACCAGTAAGACCTCGAACAGCAGGTGTCCGAGACCGTGATGCTGGAACTCGTCGATCACCGTCATCGCGAACTCTGATGTGCCGGGTGCGCCGGGGACCGCGATCAGGCGGGCCACACCGACTGCGGCATCGAACCAGGAGTCCGGGGTGCTGTCCATCACCGATGCATCGAGCGCGATCACCGCGAAGTGGCGGGGCGGGTCGATGGACAGCAGCGACTTCATCACCGAGTCGGGCATACGCGGCATGGCGCTGAAGAACCGCATGCGCCGCGATTCGGCACTGAGCCGCTTGAAGCCGCTGGCCAGCAGCTCGCCATCCATGGGCGTGGCCCAGCGCAACATCACGTCGGTGTCGCCGAGGGTGACTTTGATCATGCCTACAGCTCCCCGGTTGCCTCTGCGGTCAGTGACCACAGCGCGACGGGTTCGCGGAAGCCCTTCAACTGACGCCGGCCGGCCGGCTGGAAGTGTCGTTCATCGGCGCGTCCCACGACCTCGCCATCAACGAGCACCTCGCCCGGCACCGCAATATCGGCCAGCCGCGAGGCGCGGTTGACGGTTTCGCCGTAGAGATCGCCGCCGTGCGCGATGACCGATCCGTATGCCAGGCCACCACGGGCGTTCGGGGCGTTGTCAGCACCTACTTCGGCGAGCAGGCCAAGCGCGATCACGCAGGCCGCCTCGGCATCGACCGCGGTGAACATGACCTCGTCGCCGATCAGCTTGACCACGCGCCCACCGTGATCGGCGACGAGATCGCAGGCCCTGGCCTCGAACGTGAGCACCAGATCCAGCACCTCTCCGGGCGAGAGTTGCTCGGTCTGCGACGTGAAGCCGGTGAGGTCGACGAAACCAATCGCCAACGGAATGGTGCTGTAGTCCGTGGAATCACCGCGGGCGCGTCGGGTGGCCTGGAGCGACTGCTCGAGGTGGGCCCGGAACATGGGCTCGAACACAGCGATCGCTGATTCCACCATAAGGACAGCATCGTGGATCTTGTGAGCGAGTTCCAGTTCGCCCGTGGCTGGCTCGGACACCAACGGCGCCTCGACATCGAGCAGGAACATCTCGCCCGCCGCGTCGGCGATGCGCCGCAGCGAGGTGCCGAGCACGCGTGAAAAATGGAGGAGTTCGTCTCTGCTGAAGATGGCCGCGGCGTTGTTGAAGCCGCGGAACATCTCGATGTCACCTGGAGTGAACGCGACCTCATCCGGATCGACTGGCGCAAAGCCGCTGGCCCGACGAATGTCGTTCAGCGACTCAACCGTGGTGCCGATGATCGTCGCGATCTCACGCAGGCTCCTGCGCGGTCCGGGGCGCAATGCCATGTCGCCGGGAAGCGAACGGAGTGCGCCCGACGCCTTGGCTGCCACCATCTGATCGATCGAGATGCCGAGCGACGAGATCCAGCGGAGCAACTCCAGTCGCTCTGCGGAGTTCGGCGACGATGGGTCGTAGAGGTCGGCTGCGATCCATGCCTCGGTGGGATCTGCGGCCGTCGTCATCGCTGTCAGCCTAGTTGGCCCCGAATGCACGACTGCCGACCCACCAGATGGTGAGTCGGCAGTCGCATGTCCACGAAACCGTGGAATGAGGTGGTGCGTGGTGATCAGTTCTCGAACGAGGTGATCGTGTCACCAATCTCGGTGAACGTGGCACTGGCATGGTTCCACTGCAAGATGGTGAGCGACTGGAACGAGTAGGGATCCTTCTCGCCGTCCATCTTGTACTCCACACCGGGCCGCGCCATCGTCGGGGTGTAGGTCATGTTGCGGGCGGCTTCGATGATCGATTGCCGGCTCAACGTGCCCGAATCCTGCGCGTGCTTCAAGATGGCCACGGTGACCTCGGCGACGGTCCAACCGGTTTCGGTGGTACCGACGTCACCAGCGAGGCCGGCCGCCTTGTACGCAGCGAGGAAGTTGCTGATGCCGGGGTTCGAGGCGTTCTTCGGGTCAGCGCCGTCGAGCAGGTTGCCCGAGGTGTAGACGCCGTCTCCGGCGTCACCGGCAAGGGTGTCGACGAACAGCTTCGATGCGCAGGTGTTGGTGACGAACACCTTTGGTGCCCAGCCGGTATTGGCGGCCTTTGCGTTCTGTAGTTCCTTCAAGAACGCAGGGCACTGCAGGCCGAGCGGAATAGCCATGATGGCCATTGGCTGCTTGGCGGCGATGCTGCCGACCTGGTTGGTGGGCGGGTTCTCGTCGGTGCCCTCGATGGTCTGTTCGTCGACCACCTTCAGCCCCAGCTTCTCTGCAGCGGGTTTGAACGCATCGGCGTAGATCTTGCCGAACTCGGTGTTGATGTAGAACAACCCCACCGTGCCGCCTTCGCCAATGAGCTCCTTGAGCTTGGTGGCGTACATCTGTGCCTCGAGGTTGTACGGCACCAGAGCGCCCGTGAGCCACGGGTACTTGGCGACGTCGTCACCCCACGCGGGGTTGCCGGTGAGGGCCGCCAACTGCGGGATGCACTCCTCGTTCAGCGTGTCGCGCACGGCCAGGTTGTTGGGCGTGCCGATGATGCCGGAGAAGATGTTGACCTTGGCATCGATGAGCGAGGAGACCACGCCGGGTGTCTGGGTGGCGTCGTATTGATCGTCGCGGATGTCGGCTTTCAGGTTGACGCCGGGCAGGACCTTGTTCTCGTTGGCGTACTTCAGGTAGAGCTCGAAGCCGTCCTTCACCGGAGCGAATGCCACGGCCGGGCTGCCAGACAGCGGCATCGCCGAACCAATGGTGAGCTCGCCGGTGATGGCTGCCTTGGCGGCTTCGGGATCGGAGCAGTTGTCGAGCGACACCTTCCACGCGCTGGCGGCGGTGGTGTCGGTGGGTCCAGTGGTACCGGGGGTGGATGTGCTGGCTGAGGTTGCCGGCGAGCTGCCCGGCGTGGTGCCGGTATCGCTCTTGCTGGCGCTGCTGCAGCTCGCCACCACCAAGGTGGCGGCGGTGGCCAGGGCGGCAAGGTGTTTGCCTCGAAGAATCATGTCAATCTCCCGTTCGCTTGCTATTCGACCTCGCCAGCGGGGGCTGGTGAAGCGTGTGCAGTGGGGTCCGATGCCTTCGGTGCGGGTCGCAGCGGGGGCGGGACCACAACCGCGAGCTTACGCCCTTGTGCCTTCACGAACCCCACCAACCCGAGCGGCGCGATGAACACGAACACGATCACGAGCACACCCAGCAGGAACGAGGCGACGGGTCCCTTGCTGAGCGGACCGGGCAGGAAGTCCCATTTCGGCGCGTTGGTCTTCAGCAGGTCGTCGGCGAAGAAGTACGTGAAGGCGCCCACGACCGGACCAGCGAGGGTGGCAGCCCCGCCGAGGAAGAGTGCGAGCAGGTACTTGATCGACGTCAGGATGCTGAAGCTGTTCTCGTCGAGGGTGGCCAACTGTGCAGCGGCCAACCACCCGGCAACGCCGGCAAGCGCGGCCGAGATGCCGAACGTGACGGTCTTGGTGAAGGGCAGGTTCACGCCCATCACGGCGGCCGCCGTTTCGTTGTCGCGCACAGCCACCAGCGATCGGCCGATGCGGCTCTTGCGCAGGTTGCGCACAATCGCGTACGTGATGACGAGCAGCACGAGGGACAACCAGAACAAGAACAGGGCACGATCAACGCGGTTGTTGGCGAGCCCGGTCCAGGTGGGGGGGCGCAACCGCATACCCTTCAGCGTGGACGCCTTCACGGTCTGTTGCAGGAACTTGCGCGCAACGGTGGGCCACACGAAGGCGACAGCAAGGGTGACCAGGGCGAGGTACGGACCCTTGAGTCGCAGCGCCGGGAGTCCGAGCAGGAGCCCGAGCGCGAAGCACAGCACGCAGGCAACGCCCAACGACACCCATGGGTTCCAGTGCCACGCATTCACCGAATAGCCGGCCGTGAACGCGGCCAGACCGGCGAAGGTGGAATGACCGAGCGAGATCTGGCCGTTGAAACCCAGCAACAGGTTGAGCGACACGGCAGCGATGGCCAGCGTGCATGCCTCGGTGATCTTGCCGAGCGTGGACGGCGCCGCGTTGGATGCGAAGTACACGGCGATGGCGGCCAGGGCGGACACGCCGACGACACGCAGCGCCCAGTGCAACGGGCTGGATTCACGGATCTTGATCGGCATGGTCATACTCGCTCCACTCGGGTGCTGCCGAACAACCCCGACGGCTTCACCAGCAGCACCACCAGAATGATCACGAAGGCAACGGCGATGGCCGTATCGGCGCCGATGTAGGTGCTGCCCCACCAATCGTTGGGATAGTTGGTGACAAGGCTCTCGACCACCCCCAGCGACAGGCCGCCGACGACCGCTCCGATGGGGCTGTCGAGCCCGCCCAACGTGGCCGCGGCAGAGGCGAGCAGGAACACCCCGAACATCGTGCCCAGGCTGACATTCGCGTTGATGCCGGCGACCAGGCAGCCGCCGATGGTGCCGATGGCGGCCGACAGCGCCCAGCTGAGCATGAGCACCTTGTTGGTCGGGACCCCGGCAAGCTTGGCCGAATCAGCGTTATTGGCGACCATCCGCATGGCCAGGCCGATCTTGGTCTTCTGGAACAACACGAACAGCAACACGGTGATGATCACGACCGTGACGAGCACCCCGATGTTCTCGTAGCGCCAGATCACCCCACCGGGAAGACGAAAGAAGTCACTGGGTGCGTCGGGGAACAGCGTGCCGAAGGGCAGCCCGGTGGCGGCGCCTTTGAACAGCAGCCCGGACAGCGAGTTGAACGCCTGGAACAACCCAATGGTGATGACCACGACAGCAAACGGCGACTTCTTCGCAGCCGGGCGGATGAGGCTGTATTCGATCAGGCCGCCGCCGACGAATGCGCCGAGCGCGGCCAGCAGGATGGAGATCCACAACGGGAACCCGTGATCGTTGATCCACCATGCCCCGAAGGTGGCGAACAGGGCCATCTCGCCCTGCGCGAAGTTGAGGTGACCGGTGCCGCGATAGATGACCACGAGCCCGAGCGCGATGAGCGAATAGATCGACCCGCGGGCGAGGCCGTTCAGGATGTACTGCAGCAAGTGTCCCATGCGACTCTCTCAATACCCCAGGTATGCCGTGCGGACGGCGTCGTTGTTGGAGATCTCCTGTGCAGTACCGGAGGCCACGATGGAGCCGGTCTCGAGCACGAACACGCTGTGCGCGATGCGCAGCGCGAGGTTGGCGTTCTGCTCGACGATCAGGATCGACAGACCCTGCTCGGTGTTGAGGCGCTTGAGCACGTCGAACAGTTCCTGCGTGATGATGGGCGCCAGTCCCAGACTCGGTTCATCGCAGAGCAACAGCTTCGGCCGGCTCATCAAGGCGCGGGCGATCGCAAGCATCTGCTGCTCGCCGCCGGACAGCCCGCCGGCCTTTTGTGAGCGACGCTCGCGCAGGCGTGGGAACACCCCGAACCATTCCTCGAGGTCGGCCTCGATGCCGCTGCCCTTGCGCACATAGGCGCCGGCGCGGAGGTTCTCTTCTACCGTGAGGTCGGTGAAGGTGCCGCGGCCCTGTGGCACCTGTGCGATGCCCATACGCACGATCTCGTCGGGTGCTCGTCTGGTCAGGGCTTCGCCGCGGAACGTTATGGTTCCCTTGCGATTGATCATGCCCGAGATGGCGCGCATGGTCGTGGTCTTGCCGGCTCCGTTGGCGCCGAGCATGACGGCAACCTCACCCTCAGCCACGGTGATGTCGAGCCCAGTGAGCACCTGCACGGCGCCGTAGCCGGCGACGAGGTCGCGTACCTCGAGCAGGGGTGCACGCTCGGGCGTCATGGCGTGGTCCCGAGATAGGCGGCAATGACGCGCTCGTTGCTTTGCACCAGCGCAGGTGGTCCCTCGGCGATCTTGGAACCGAACTCCATCGCGACCACCGTGTCGGAGATACCCATCACCATGGCCATGTGGTGCTCGACGAGCAGGACCGCCAGCTTGAACTCGTCCCGAATGCTCCGAATGGTCTCGCTGAGCTCGTCGACCTCGCTGTGGGTCAGGCCCGAGGCTGGTTCGTCCATGAGGAGGAATGCTGGCCGGGCAGCCAGAGCCCGGGCGATTTCCAGCCGCTTCAGGGTGCCGAAGGGCAGCCCGGCGGCGGGATGGAACGCGAGGTGGTCGAGCCGCAGGCTGCGCAGCAGATCGCCGGCCTCGTCGCGCAGGGCGCGCTCGGCGCGACCGGTGCGAATGCGCAGAGTGCAGCGGGCGAACCCTGCGGTCCCGGTGCTGTGTCCGCCGACCATCACGTTCTCGAGCAGTGTCATGGTGGGGAACAGCGCCAGATTCTGAAAGGTTCGGGCGATACCCAGCCGGGCAATACTGTGTGCCGGCACCTGCAGCAGGTCGTGTCCCCGGAAGCTCACCCGGCCCGACGTTGCCTGATAGATGCGGCTGATCACGTTGAACATGGTGGTCTTGCCGGCACCGTTGGGGCCGATGAGGCCACAGATCTGTCCTTCTTCGATACTGAAGGACAGCCCATTCAGCGCGACGATGCCGCCAAAACTCACCGAGACGTCCTGGACATCAAGCATTGCCATCCGACGCGAACCTCCGAAGTCATCCAGAGGCTAGTTCACTCCCCGTGCACCGCAAATCGGGATCAGGCTGCAGCGGCGCTCCGTGCCGCTGCAGCATCCAGACAAGCGCTCGAGTGGCTGGCCTCCACGGCCTGTACCTCGTCCACCGGTGACAACTGCTCGCCGCGGCGCCACGCATCGAGGTACTTCGGCGGCCAGACCTCACCACGGCGTACCTGCCACTCCTTGGTGGGGCACGGCCATGAGATGCCCACGTGTGTATGGCATGCCGAGAGCCGGGCGTCGCCGGTCTGGCCCATGACACCGAGCGCGTCGCCGGGAGCGACGTTTGCGCCAACCGTGGTGGACACCGAAGCGAGATGGGCGAAGTAGTAGCGCACGCCGTCGCCGCCGATCATCGTTACGTACTTGCCGCCGCGCGTCGCCGGGTCGTTCACCTTCGGTTCCCACAGGTCGACCGTGCGGATCTCGGTGACCGTGCCCGATGTCGGTGCCACCACGCCGGCGCGGCACCCGAATACATCGATGGCCGGATAGTCGTGGTGGGTGGTGCCGTAGCTGACGTTGCGGCCAACGAAGGGAAACACATAGGTGGACACAACCGCAGCCGTGGCGACCGGCACCGTGGTCGGTGACACCGTGGTGGGTGGAACCGTGGTGGGTGGAACCGTGGTGGGTGGAACCGTGGTGGGTGGAACCGTGGTGGGTGACACCGTGGTGGAAGTCGGCGGGGTCGTCGTAGCCGTCACTGCCGACGCAGCCAAGGTGTTGGCGGCCCCGGTGGTGCCAACGGATGGTGATTGGCTGGCGCAGCCCGCTGCAGCGCACAGCGCCGCAAGCATCCACCGCATCGGGCTCATTGGGCGAGTTCGGCGCGAAGCACTTCGAGTTCGGCAGCGATGGCGTCTCGGGCCTTGTCGCGCAGCGCCCAGATGTCCTTCGATGTCATCCCGGTGACCTCGATGGGTTCGAGCACGCGTACCTCGGCAGTGCTGACACCGAGACGCCAGTCGTGGGGCCGCAGTGCGCTGTGGCATCCGCTCACGGCGACCGGGAGAATGGGGACGCCCGTCTCGATGGCCAGCCGGAACGCACCGTTTTTGAACTTGCCGAGTTCGCCCGTTTTGCTGCGCGTGCCTTCGGGGAAGAACATCACGCTGACCTTCTTGCTCAGCCGGTCGGCGCATTCGCGCATCGCGTCGGTGGCGCTACTCGCCTCGCCGCGGGTCAGGCGGATGTCATCCGCCAACGACATCTCCCAGCCCATCACCGGGATCTTGAAGTTCTCGACCTTGCTCAACCACTTCATCTCGAACGGCAGATGGCTGATCAACAAGATGTCGACGAACGACTCGTGGTTCGAGACCACGATGTAGGGGCGGCGGGGATTCTCGGGGATCTTGCCGCTCACCCGGAAACTCCACAACGGGTTGAACCAGCCGGCCACCACGGGGAGCTTGCGGAACAGGTAGCCGGTCCAGTAGCGACCCTTGTCGAACGGGGCGGTGACGACGCGCACGATGGCCATCATCGGCAGCCAGATGATCACGCACAGCCCGATCACGAGCCACGCCCACAGCGACAGCACGGTGCGCACGATCGTGCCTCCGAGAAGACGTTCGCGGCGTGATCGTTTGCGTGCGAGTGGCTCAGTCACCTCACCATGCTGCCATGTGTGTGGGTGACATCTGGCCTCAGGTGGGCGGGTCGTGACGTGGGTGCCTACCGTAGGGAGATGGACCTCCCGTCGAAACGCGTCGCTGACATCGTCGACACGCTCATCGAATTGCCCGTGATCACCAGCTACACGCGGCTCGGGCCAGCAGTGCGCCGCCGCCTCGACCATTGGGTGCCGCTCGCCAGCTACGACCTCACTGGCCGGGTCATCGTGCTCACCGGTGCCACATCGGGCCTGGGTCTAGCTGCCGCCCGCGAGTTCGCCGGTCGTGGCGCATCGCTGGTGGTGGTCGGCCGCGATCGCGACAAGACCCAGCGGGTACGTGACGAACTCGCCGCCGGTAGCGGGAACGACAACGTCGACCTGGCCCTCGCCGACATGGGCAACCTCGCTCAGGTGCGAGCCCTCGGTGCCGACCTGCTGTCACGGTTTGCGCGGATCGATGTGTTGATCCACAATGCCGGGGCGTTGTCCGACACGTACTCGCTCAGCCCCGAAGGCATCGAGACAACCGTGGCCAGCCAGGTGGTGGGGCCGTTCGTCCTGACCACGTTGTTGCTCGACCGGCTCGCTGGCAGCGCGCCGAGCCGGGTGATCACGATGGCGTCGGGCGGCATGTACAGCCAGCCACTGTGCGTTTCGAATCTGGAGATGGGCGAGCCGGAATACAAGGGTGCCACCGCCTACGCGCGGGCCAAGCGCGCGCAGGTCACGCTCAACGAGATGTGGGCGCTGCGCCACGCCGGTGGTGGCGTTCGCTTCCACGCGATGCACCCGGGTTGGGCCGACACGCCCGGTGTGCAGGAGTCGTTGCCCACTTTCCAGCGGGTGATGGGGCCGCTGCTGCGGACCCCGCTCGAGGGCGCTGACACGTTGGTGTGGTTGGCAGCCGATGATGGTCTGCCGCTGAGCACGAACGGTGCCTTCTGGCTCGACCGGCGCCGGCGCAGCCTGCACCTGCTGCCTTCCACCCGCCGGTCGGATACACCCGAACAGCGCTCCCGGCTGTGGGATCACGTCGCCGAACTCGCCGCCCGGTAGCACGCTGCGCTCCGACCCCGCCCCGATCGTTTGTTCGAACTGGCAGTAGATCCGCGCCCTGCAGGGAGCGTTCTTACTGTCACAAGCTCAGCGTTTGCCGAACTCGGCGCGCTTGTGTACTCGAGCGAAGATGGTTTTCAGGTAGGCACCCTCGGGGAAGCCGATCGGGTGATCAGGGGCGTGGGTACTGCGCAGGATCTCGCTGATGCGGTGGCGACTGGAGTCGGCGCCCAGATGAACAGCGGCGAAGAACTCGTCAGCCGGGATACGGCTGCTGCATGAGGACTGCACCAACAGGCCGCCTTCCTCGGTGAGGTCGAGCGCCATCTTGGTCAGACGCTTGTAGGCGTGCAGCGCACGTTCTACATCGCTGTTCTTGTGGGCGAACGATGGAGGGTCCACGACCACAATGTCGAAACGCCGGTGCTGTTTGGCCAGGGCCTGCATCAGCTCGAAGGCATCTCCTGTATGTGTGGTGTGCTCGCACTTGGCCACATTGGGGATGGCGATGTTGTGCTGCATGTTGCGCGCAGCGGTTTCCAGCGACGCAGCGCTGATATCGATGCTGTGCACCGCTCGGGCACCGCCGGCGGCTGCATAGACCGAGAAGCCGCCGGTGCATGCGAACACATCGAGCACCTTGGCGTCGCGGGCCAGGCCGCGCACCTTGGCGCGGTTGTCGCGCTGGTCCAGGAAGTGGCCGGTCTTTTGGCCGTGCACGACGTCGGCTTCGAACGTGAGGCCGTTCTCGCGGAACAGCACGGGCGCAGTCGGTGCCTGGCCCACCAAGGCGGTGCCCTCGCGTAAGCCGAACAGGTCCTGCCCGGCCACGTCGCGGCTGAAACGCACCACGATGGTGTCGGGCTCGAGACGTTGCTGCAGCAGCGGTACGAGTGTGGCGAGATAGGGCAGCCAGGCCGTGGTGTACAGCTTCAGCACCAGAGTGCGCGCGTAGCGGTCCACCACCAGACCGGGCAGGTCATCGTTCTCGCCGTGAATGACGCGGTAGCCGTTGGTGTCGCCGCGTGCGGTCACCAGCTTGCGGCGCTCGATCGCTGCGTCGATGCGCTGGGCCCAGAACGCTTCGTCGATGGCCACCGGCTTGCCGTGATGCAACACCCGGATGCGGATTGGCGAGGTCGGGTCGTACAGGCCGATTGCCACGAACTGACGATCGTTGTCGAATACCACGGCCAACTCGCCCGTGATGCCCTCGTGGTTCACCGACACGATGGAACGATCGAACAACCAGGGGTGGCCGCCGTAGATCTGGCGGATTGCGTCCTTGGTCACGCGCACCGCGAGCCGGCGGGTGGATGGCTGCGGTACCTGGTCGAGCGGGTTCATGTTGCATGCATCATGCCTGAACATCGGGCCACTGCGCGCTGGGGCGGCCCAAGAACCTCCGTTCGCCGCCCAGGTTGGTCGAAGAAGTGCAGGAGCATGTCCGACTATCATCAGCGGGTACTGATTCGTCAGTTCGGATTCGTCAGTTCGGATTCGTCACCGCTGTTCGCAGTAAGAAGGAGCCTCCTCATGGCACACACAGTTCAGGGCGTCATCGCGCGCGGTAAGGGCCAACCGGTCGAGCTCACCAGCATCGTCGTTCCCGATCCCGGTCCGGGCGAGGCCCTGGTGCAGGTGCAGGCCTGCGGCGTGTGCCACACCGATCTGCACTACCGCGAGGGCGGCATCAACAACGACTTCCCGTTCCTGCTCGGTCATGAGGCTGCTGGCATCGTCGAGGCCGTCGGCCCCGACGTGAGCAACGTGAAGCCCGGCGATTTCGTGGTGCTGAACTGGCGCGCCGTGTGCGGCAACTGCCGTTCGTGCCTGCGTGGCAAGCCGCAACTCTGTTTCAACACGTTCAATGCCACCCAGAAGATGACCCTGGTGGATGGCACGCCGTTGTCGGCGGCGCTCGGGATTGGCGCCTTTGCCGAGAAGACCCTGGTGTCCGCCGGGCAGTGCACGCCGGTGAACCCTGCTGCATCACCGGCGGTTGCCGGCCTGCTCGGCTGTGGCGTGATGGCCGGCATCGGCGCCTCCATGCTCACGGGCGAGGTGCAGCGCGGCTACAGCGTTGCGGTGTTCGGGTGCGGCGGTGTGGGCAATGCGGCCATTGCCGGAGCCCGTCTCTCGGGTGCCACGACGATCATCGCCGTCGACCTCGACGACCGCAAGCTGGAATGGGCCCGCCAGTTCGGCGCCACCCACACAGTGAACGCGAAGACCACCGAGCCCGTGGCCGCCATCCAGGCCGCCACCAACGGCAACGGTGCCGACGTGTGCATCGAGGCCGTCGGTCATCCAGAGGTGCTCCGCCAGGCGTTCTATGCCCGTGACCTCGCCGGCACCGTCGTGCAGGTGGGCGTGCCCACGCCCGACATGATCATGCCGAACATCCCGATGATCGACTTCTTCGGTCGTGGTGGCGCAATGAAGCCGAGCTGGTACGGCGACTGCCTGCCCAGCCGCGACTTCCCGTTGCTGGTCGATCTCCACCTGCAGGGTCGCCTGCCGCTGGAGGACTTCGTCACCGAGACCATCGGCCTCGGCGACGTGGAGGAGGCCTTCCACCGCATGGAGCGCGGCGAGGTGCTGCGCAGCGTGGTGTTGCTGTGATCGAACTCGTCACCACGTCGGGCGTCTTCGCCCTCGACGGCGGCGAGTGGGAGGTCACCAACAACATCTGGTTGGTGGGCAACGACAAAGAGGTCATCATCATCGATGCCGCCCACGACGCTGCCCCCATTGTGCAGGCCGTCAACGGGCGCCGGGTGGCGGCGATCGCGTTGACCCACGGGCACAACGACCACATCAATGCAGCCGTTGCATTGCAGGACGCCGTCGATGCTCCCATCTTGTTGCACCCCGATGATCTCATGTTGTGGCACGTGATCTACCCCGACCGTGACCCCGATGGGTCCTTGGCCGATGGCGGGCTCCTACGCGCCGGTGGTGCCGAGCTCGGTGTGCTGCACACGCCGGGGCATTCGCCCGGCGGTTGTTGTTTTCACATCATCGGCGGTCAGGCCGATGGTGGCGATGCGGTGTTCAGCGGCGACACGTTGTTCTGCGGCGGCCCCGGTGCCACGGGGCGCAGCTTCAGCGACTACGACACCATCGTGGCCTCCATCCGCCAGCGTCTCTTCGCTCTGCCGGCGAGCACCATCGTGCACACCGGCCACGGCGACAGCACCACCATCGGAGCCGAGGCCACGGCACTGGGGTAGTAGCCCGGTTCACTACGATGCGGAGATGCCCATCTCCACGCTGCGCGCCGAAGCTCACGACTCTCTTGGCGATGCCATTGCCCTGCGCCGCCAACTGCACCAGTGGCCCGAGATCGGCAACCATCTGCCGATCACACGTGAGGCCGTGCTCGCCTCGCTCGAGGGCCTGCCGCTGGACCTCAACCTGCACACCTCGACATCGGGTATCGGGGCCATGCTCACGGGGGCGAAGCCGGGTCCCACCATCCTGTTGCGCGGCGACATGGATGCCCTCGCGATGCCAGAGGACACCGGTCTCGATTTTTCCTCACGTGTCGATGGTTGCATGCACGCCTGCGGACACGACACCCATACGGCGATGCTGGTGGGTGCGGCCAAGATGCTGGCGTCGCGGCGCAGCGAACTGGCCGGTCGCGTGCTGTTCATGTTCCAGCCCGGCGAGGAGGGCCATGCCGGCGCCCGGTACATGTTGCAGGAGGGCCTGCTCGATGTGGCTCCGCTGGCCGACGGCACCCCGTCGCCGGTGACCGGGGCGTTCGCCCTGCACATTTCCTCGTCGTTGCCGGCGGGAATGGTCAGCACCCGCGCCGGGGCATTGATGGCGTCCAGCGATCGGTTGCTCATCACCGTGCACGGTCGCGGCGGCCACGCCAGCGAGCCCTATCGAGCCCTCGACCCCATCCCGATCGCGTGCGAGATCGTGCAGGCCATGCAGATGATGGTCACCCGTCGAATCGACGTGTTCGATCCAACCATCGTCACGGTGGGGCGTATCACGGCGGGCACGACCAACAACGTCATTCCCGAGTCTGCCGAGATCGAGGGCACCATCCGGGCCGTGAGCGAACGCACCCGCACCAAGGTGCACGCTGGCATCACCCGGGTTGCCGAGGGCATCGCCGCCGCCCACGATGCAGCGGTCACGGTGGAGATCATGCTCGGCTACCCCGTGACGAAGAACAACAGCGGTTTCGCTCACTTCGCATCCGGCGTTGCTGGCGAGATCATGGGTGCCGAGAAGGTGTTCCAGATGCCGCACCCCGTGATGGGCGCCGAGGACTTCAGCTACGTGCTCGAAGCGGTGCCCGGATCGATGATGTTCCTCGGCGGCACCCCGGCGGATCGCAATCCCGCAACGGCACCGCCGAACCACAGCAACCGGGTCACGTTCGACGAGAACGCCATGGTGTCGGGCATGGCGCTGTACACCGCTGTGGCGATGCGGCACCTCGGTGACGATTCGTGAGCCTGCACTGATCTGCGCCCCTGGCCCGACAGCGGCACTCTGGGACAGAACCCCATGTACCGGAGCAAATTTGGATCAGCGTTGGATGTCCTCTCACCTCACTCTTACACGCGAATCGTTGAATTGGTGACATGCAATCCATGACGCGTGAGTCGCGTAGCAACCGCGGTCCGGCACGCCCCCTGCGCCGCCCGCGTCCGTCGGCCCTGTTCGGCCGCGACATGTGGCTGGTCATGTGGGCGTTTCTTTTCTGCGTGGTCGGCCTCTGGGCGCGTCACGGCGGTATCAGCTTGCTGAGCAAGGGTTGGCTCGACGGCTGGTTGTCGATCTCGGGCGTCACCGGGCTGCTCGCCTCGGCGTGCGGTCTCATCGGCATCGTGCTCATCGCCCGTCCCCGTACGCTCGAGCGCAATCTCGGCCTGGACAAGATGTTCGTCTGGCACCGTTACCTGGGCGAGGGTATGGCCGTGCTGGTCGGCATACACATCGTGTCGGCCGTGATCGCGGGCACCGCAGACGGAACCGGGTTGTGGGCAGTCATCCGCAACTACACCGGCCGTCAGCCGTACATGGCCATTGCCACTGTTGGCGGCCTGCTGGTCCTGATGGTCACCATCACCTCGTTGAAGTCCATCCGTCGGCAGATGTCCTACGAAACCTGGTACTTCGTACACCTCACCGCGTACGCCGGCCTGGCATTGTCGTTCGGACACGAGATCGTGCTCGGCACCGACTTGGCCGACGACTCGCTGGCGCGCTGGTTCTGGGTGGGCGTCCACGTGCTCGTGCTCGTTGCAGTGCTGTCGGGCCGATGGGGCCGCCTGCTCGTGTCGGTGGTGAGGCCCTTGCGAGTGGTGCAGGTACAGCCGCTCGGCGACGACATCGGCGCCATCCTGCTCGGGGGTTCGGCCATCAACCGTCTCGAGGCCCACGGCGGCCAGTTCTGCATGCTGCGCGTTCTGCGTCCCGGGTTGTGGTGGCAGAGCCACCCGTTCTCGTTGTCGGCAGCGCCCACCACGTCCGGTCTCCGGTTCACCATCAAAGATCGTGGTGATGCCAGCAGCCTGATCAACAAGCTGCGCATCGGCACGCGGGTCGCGGTGGAGGGACCGTACGGCGTGGCCACGCCCGAGGTGGCCGTTGGCTCGAAGGTGTTGTGCATCGTCGGCGGCGTCGGAGTGGCGCCGGCCAGGGCGATGCTCGAACTGCTCACCCCCGATCAGCAGCCCATCGTGCTCTACCGGGCCCGTTCAAAGGGCGACCTCGTGCACCTCGACGAGATGCAGGACATTGCCAAGCGGGTCGATGGCGAGGTACTCACGCTCGTGGGACCCTCGATCTCGCTGGCCGTCAAAGATCCCTTCAGCGGCCCCTCGCTGAAACGGGCGGTACCCGATATTGCCCAGCGCACGGTGTTCGTGTGCGGTCCCGACTCGCTCGTGCATGCGGCACGCAAGGGTCTGAAGGCGGCCGGTGTGCCCTCAGAGAACGTTCACTTCGAAATGGTGTGGTGGTAGATCATGAGCTCCAAACGTCCCCCCGTGTCCCTGGCCCGCCGGGTCTGGCCAGCCGTTGCCGTTGCCGGTGCCTCGGCAGCGTTCGTCACTGCGCTCGACCGACCGACACAGTTCATCTCCGACACGGTGTCGCTCACCGGTTCGCAGGATTCGGCAGTGCCAGCGACCTTGCTGCCCGCAGTCGACCCGACCACCACGGTGGCCGGTCAGCCCGTGAACCCCGTGGCCGTCACCACCATCCCGCCGATCCCGGTGTCGGTGCCGGCGCCCAAGACCACCACCAAGGCCGCCACCACCCCGGCGCCCGCCCCTGCGGCGGGCGCAGGCGCCTGCACGGGACAAGCCATCAACGGGCCCGTGGTCCAGACCCGCTGGGGCCCGGTGCAGGTGCAGGCACAGTTGACCGCGGCACACCGGGTGTGCAACGTGATCGCGCTGCAGACGCCCAACAGCCACAACCGTTCGGTGCAGATCAACAACTACGCCAAGCCGATCCTGCACAAGCGCGCCATCGCCGCAGGCAGCGCTCAGTTCAACGGCGTGTCCGGGGCCACCATCACGTCGCGTGGCTATCAGGCATCGTTGCAGTACGTCATCGACCATGCCTGATCTTGTCGCCCCGGTCCGTCGGAGCACGACGGTGATGGGCACTGTTGCAAGCATCCATGTCTACGACCGTGTCGAGCCAGTTGCGATCGACGCCGCCATCGATGACGCGCTCGGGGAACTCGAGCGACTCGAGCAGATGTTCAGTACCTTCCGGCGCACCAGCGAGATCAGCCGGATCAACCATGGTGAACTGAACCTGCTCGATGCTTGCGCCGAGGTCATCGAGGTGCTCGATGCGTGCACCTGGTTGGAGCACGCCAGCAACGGCGCATTCTCGGTGCGGCGCGACGATGGAACCATCGACCCGGCCGGTTTCGTGAAGGGTTGGGCCGCTGAGCGCGGTGCGGCCCGTCTGGCCGCACGCGGTCTGTGCAACTTCATGTTCTCCGTCGGTGGCGACCTGATGGTGCTCGGCCAACCCGCTGCCAACGAACGCTGGCATGTGGCCATTGCTGATCCGCTGCATCCCGGCGCCGTCGCGCAATCCGTGGAGATCGTCGATGGGGCAGTTGCCACTTCCGGCACGGCCGAGCGCGGTCATCACATCCGCATGGCCCGTGGCGCCGGGGACGGTGCTGAGTCGTCTGCGCTGGCGTCGTTCACGGTGCTGGGCCCCAGCCTGACGTGGGCCGACGCCTTCGCCACCGCCGCATTCGTCATGGGCCACGACGGCCTTGGCTGGCTCGAGCAGTTCCAGGGGTATCAGGGCATCGCCATCGATCTCGAGGGTGCTGTCTCCACCACGGGCGGATTCGCAGACGCCGCGGTCTGATTGCCCGGGACCCCTTGCCGGCCTACTCGATCGACAGCGAGTTCAGCGTGAGTTCGGGCTCGTCGGAGAGCAGGCGCTGCAGGCGATAGATGTTCTCGAACAGCGCCACCAACGAACCGTCGGCACGCTGCAGAATACGAATGCCGCCGATCTGGCGAAGACGATCGGCGCTGGCCTCGTCGGTGCCGCGGATGGCGTTGTAGGGCGAACCGGTCAACTCGACTGGCGCATTGAACTCGCTCTCGAGGCGGTGCGCGAACACCTCGAACTGCAGTTGCCCCACCGCAGCAAGCACCAGCGCAGCGTCACCCATGTCGGGGTCGCGCAGTACTTGCACAACGCCCTCTTCCTCGAGCACCTCGATGCCGCGACGGAACTGCTTCACGCGACTGGTGTCTTTCGGGCGGGCGTTGGTGAACAGTTCGGGGGCGAACCGGGGAATGCCGGGGAACGTGACCGGGACGTCCTCGTACAACGTGTCGCCCAACTGGAGACCGTTCGCGTTGACCAGGCCCACGACATCGCCGGGGTAGGCCTCATCCACGGTGCTGCGCTCGGCGCCGAACACGGTGGACGCGTACTTGGTGGCGAAGGGCTTACCGGTACGCGACACCGTCATGGTCATGCCGCGGTCGAACCGACCGCTGCAGATGCGCACGAACGCAATGCGGTCACGGTGTGAGCGGTCCATGTTGGCCTGCACCTTGAACACGAACGCCGAACACGGAGCATCCACAGGGCGGGGGGCACCGTTGACATCGGGCCGAGCCGGCGGTGCGGGCACCAGTTCCACCACGGCGTCGAGCAGGGCGCGCACACCGAAATCGGTGAGGGCCGATCCGACGAACAGCGGGGTGGACTCACCCGCCAGGAACGATGGCATGTCGAGGTTGGCGCCAACCGCGTCGAGCAACCCGCACCCATCGATGGCCCGCTGCCACAGCACGCCTTCTTCTTCTGCTGCCTGCTCGAACGACATCTCCTCCTCGGGAGCGATCTTCGAGCCGCGGGCCATGCGGGTGAAACGGGTGAACACACGGCGCCGGCGATCGATCACGCCGCGGAAGTCATTGGCATCGCCAACCGGCCACGTGATGGGCGTGGGGCGAAGGTTGATCTTGGTCTCGATCTCATCGAGCAGTTCCAGCGGGTCAAGCCCGGGGCGGTCGAACTTGTTGAGAAAGGTGATCACGGGCAGCTTGCGCGCCCGGCAGACCTCGAACAGCTTGAGCGTCTGTGGTTCGATGCCCTTCGCCGAGTCGAGCACCATGACGACAGCGTCAACCGCAGCGAGCACGCGGTAGGTGTCTTCGCTGAAGTCGCGGTGACCGGGCGTGTCGAGCAGGTTGATCATGCAGCCGCTGTACTCGAACTGCATCACGGCCGAGGTGATGGAGATACCGCGCTTTTGCTCGAGCTCCATCCAGTCGCTGGTGGCGCTGCGGTTCGAGCCCTTGGCCTTTACCGAGCCGGCCTCCACGACAGCACCCGCGTACAGCAGGAACTTCTCGGTGAGGGTGGTCTTGCCGGCGTCTGGGTGGCTGATGATGGCAAACGTACGACGCCGTTTTGCTTCGTCTTCTGGTCGTAGGTTGCTCACATGATCTCCGGTCGCCCAACGCTATCGCCGTGAGGGGCGGCTGCTTCAGCGACCGTGACGAACGACGGTGACGATCTCGTGGGGCTCATCCACGATCCAGCGCGCCCCGGCTGCTTGCAGCTCGCCGTCGACTGCGTAGCCCCACGTCACCCCGACACAGTCCAGGCCGTGCTCGGCCGAGCCCTCGATGTCGTGGTGACGGTCGCCCACCATGACCGGCCTGCTCGGCCCGAGTTGCTCGAGCACGTAGCCGACCACGGCCGACTTCGTGGCGCGGGTCAGGTCGAACGTTGCTCCCCCGATGACCTCGAAACGCTCGGTGAAGCCGAAGAACTCCAGGATCCGCCGGGCGGTGAGCTCGGGCTTCGAGGTAGCGATGGCCAGGCGGTAGCCGTGCCCGGCGAGCGAATCGAGTACCTGTTCAATCCCTGGATATACGAAGTTGGCGAAGGCGCCGATCTCCCAGTAGTGGGCGCGATACGCAGTCATCAGCTCAGTGATCTGCTCGACGGTGAACCCCTCTTCGAGGAAGGCCGTCTGCAGTGGCGGACCGATGAAACGCACCAGGTCGTCTGGTGGGGTGAACCCGGTCTCGGCGAAGGCGTGACCGAGCGAGGCCAGAATGCCGGGGGCCGAGTCGGAGAGCGTGCCGTCGAGATCGAAGATGACGGTGTCGAAAGATGTGTTCTGGTTCATTTCAGCAACAGGACCTGCAGTCGCTTGGACACGATCCACGATCCTCCTGTTGCCATCGTAAGGAGCAAAGCAACGTGTCCAACCACCCCCCACGATCCTGAGCCGTCGTTGGTGGCGCAGATCTGGAGCGTTCCGGTTACGTGGTTGCGTCGATCTGCGGACATGGCCCTTCGTTGCTACCTGGCCCATAGTCTGGAGGATCATGAATATCCGCCCCCTGCACCTCGACGACTTGCCCACCGTGGTGCAACTCAACAACGCTGCGGTGCCTGCCGTCAGCGAGGCCGATCTGGCCAGGATGCAGATGCTGGTGGAGCAGTCGCACCTTTCACTGGTGGCCGAGCAAGACGGTGACGTGGTCGGTTTCTGCATCAACTTTGGTCCCGGCGCCGACTACGGCAGCGTGAACTACGTGTGGTTCTGTGAGCGCTATGACGAGTTCGTCTACCTTGACCGCATCGCCGTGGCCGAGAGCGCTCGCAACCTGGGTATCGGTGCGGCGTTGTATGCAGCCGTCGAACAGCACATCGTCGGCACGCCGTGGTTGTTGTGCGAGGTCAACCTGCGGCCGCGCAACGATGGTTCGCTGCGCTTCCATGACCGCATTGGTTTCGTCGAGGTCGGCCAGCAGGAAACCAACTACGGCATCCTGGTGAGCATGCTCGCCAAAGACCTGCGCTGATCCCTACTTCGCCGAGTGAGTGCGGCGGTCGCGTAGGAACGGAAAGCGCTCGCGGGTTTCGGCGACGTGCGCGGCACTGATGTCGGCGAGCAGGATGGACTCGGTACGAGCGGCCGTGGCGAGCAGTTCTCCGAGTGGATCGATGATGCGGCTGTCGCCGCTGTAGGTCAGCCCGCCGCCCTGTCCGACCCGGTTGCAGCCAACGACATACGCCTGGTTCTCGATGGCACGGGCCTGCAGCAGTGATTGCCAGTGGACGCGGCGCGCCTCTGGCCAATTGGCCGGCACCAGATACAGGTCGGTTTGTGTGGCGAGCTGCCAGAACTCATCGGCGAAGCGCAGGTCGTAGCACACCAGCGGGCTGACCCGCAGGCCCTCGATGTCGATGGTGAGCAACTCGTCGCCGGCACGGAAGTGCTTGTGCTCGCCCCCGTAGGTGAACGGGTGGATCTTGCGGTAGCGATGCACCACGCCATCGGGGCTGGCGAGCACGAAGCTGTTGAACGGCCGTTGGTCGTCGGCGGTTGCATCGGCGGGAATTTCGGGGCATGTGCCACCCACCCACATTCCGTTGCTGCGCGCCTGATCGACGATGAACTTCGATGACGGACCGCCCTCGGGCTCGCCGATGGGTTGGTCGGTGACGAAGCCGGTGCTGAACGTCTCGGTCAGCAAGGCCAGACGAGCGCCCGATGCAGCGGCACCCTGCAGCAGCGGGGCAATGTGCGCAAAGTTGGCGTCGCGGTCGCCCCACACGATGTCGTGCTGGATCGCGGCCACCCGGACCGTGGTCATGACGCCAGGGTCTTCAGCCGCGAGACGGCTTCGTCGAGCACGTCGAGGCGCTTGCTGAACGCGAACCGCACGAGGTGCCGGCCGCGGCGGGGATCGGTGTAGAACACCTGATTCGGGATGGCCACCACCTTGCACAGCGCAGGGAGCTCGCGGCAAAAGGCCATACCGTCGCCGTCTGGCCGTAGGCCCCGGATATCGACGGTGACGAAGTACGTGCCCTGCGGCCGGAACACTTCGAACCCGGCCTCGACCAGGCCATCACACAGACGGTCTCGTTTGGACTGCAGATCGGTGGCGATGCCAGTGAAGTAGCTGTCGGGCAGGCGCAGCCCGGCGGCGATGGCTGGCTGAAACGGGCCGCTGCTGACGTAGGTGAGGTACTGCTTGGCCGTTCGCGCTGCAGCCACCAGTGCGGCAGGACCGGTGAGCCAGCCCACCTTCCAGCCCGTGGTGTTGAACGTCTTGCCACCCGATGATGCGGTGAGCGTGCGATCGCGCATGCCGGGCAGCGTGGCGAGCGGGATGTGCTCGAGGCCGTCAAACGCAAGGTGCTCGTAGACCTCGTCGGTGACCACGATGAGATCGTGCTCGATGGCGATGTCGGCGATGCCCTGCAGTTCG
>CAFBLP010000054.1_pt1 | contig 21245 bp, 21 predicted proteins | sample 7268181 | NCBI WGS metagenome assembly CAFBLP01 (sample SAMEA6814034, study PRJEB35770) | freshwater metagenome | biome: Freshwater; feature: Freshwater reservoir; material: water | place: Czech Republic | collected 2017-05-23 | depth 30m m | reverse complement strand
TTTCAGGCATCGGTCGATGCCGACCGAGATCGCGGTGAGGTCAGCGCCACCACCGTTGTCCTTGCGGCCGCGCTCATCGCGCTCGCCATCGCCGTGGGCGTCATCATCACGACACGCGTCCAGAACAAGGCAAACACGATCAACCTCGGTTGAGAACCCATGATGTTCAGCCAACAACGCACCGTGGGTAGGCAGCGAGGCAATGCGTCGCGTCGGGACCGGGGTGAGGCCACCACGCAGTTGGTGATCCTCACCCCGCTCCTGGTGATCCTTGTCTTTCTCGGTGTTCAGTCGGCGCTGTATTTCCACGCAGCGAACGTGGCCGCCGCCGCCGCATCGCAGGGAGCGGCGGCTGCGTCACCGAGCAGTACCGGTGCCACCAGTGCGTTGGCGGCAGCTCAACGGACCATCACCGAACTCGGTGCCCACAGTGCAAGAGCCCCCGTGGTGGCGCTCGACGGCAGCTACGTGGTGGTGACGGTGGAGATCGCCGTCCCACTGATCGTTCCGTTCTTCCCGCACTCGGTCACCCGACGCGCGCTCGAACCGCGCGAGCGATTCGTCCCTGAATCCAACCGCTGACATTTCCAGTCAGCGCCGATCGATGCACTCAGGAAGGGGTGATCGAGCATGGCCAACACATCGCACGAACGAACAGCCACCAACACCGGGAGTGTCAGCGTGGAGATGGTCCTGCTCACCCCCGTGCTCGTCTTGTTGATGGTGTTCGTGGTGTTCCTTGGTCGTGCCGGTGGCGCCAACGAGCAAGTTCGCCACGCCGCCGACGAAGCGGCGCGGGCTGCATCGCTGATCGCCCGGCCGAACATGCAGGCGGTAGCGCAGCTGATCGCAACGGCCGACCTGGCCGCCAACGGCGTCAACTGCGCCTCCACCAACGTCTCGGTCGCTGTGTCGAATGTTGTGACGGCCGGTTCGGTCACGGTCACGGTGTCGTGCGTGGTCAACCGGCAGGGCACTGGCCTGCTCGGGGTGGTGGCCCGTACGATCACGGCCAGTTCCACCGAAGTGATCGACCGCTATCGGGCGGGTTGATGATGCGCTGGGCACGCTCCATCGAACACCGTCGGCCGCATCAATCCGATCGCGGATCCGTCAGCGGATTCGTTGTGGTGCTCACGTTTGCGGTGCTGTCATGTGCTGGCCTTGTCATCGACGGGGCGCGTGTGGTTGGTGCCAAGGTGTCCGCAGCCGACCATGCCGAGAACGCAGCCCGCGTCGGCGCACAACAGGTCGTCTCGCTCCGCAACGGGCAATGGGTGCTCGATCCCACCCGTGCGCGGAACAGTGCCAATGCCTACCTCGCGGCACACGGCCTGAACGGAACCGTGGTGGTCTCCGCCAACCGCCTCACGGTCACCGTTCGCTCCACTGTTGCCACCACCCTGCTCCGACTTGTCGGAGTGAGTTCCAAGACAGTGCGCGCCACTCGAACATCAGATCCGATCTCGCGATGATTGCGGCCGCAGCACAGCACCGACCCGTGTCCCGTGTCGTCCGTGGCGTAGTGGCGATGCTGCTCCTCGCCGTGTTGAGTGCGGGGGTGCCTTACGCGCTCGTTCGGTGTGTCGGGCGCCCGTGGCCGCACCCGTTTCCATCGCTCGAGACCGTGTGGAGGTCTCTGCGGCGTGGCGACATCAGCGACGCGGCGGTCGTCAAGATCCTTGCGGTGCTCGTATGGCTCACCTGGGCGCGGCTCGCGGTGAGCCTGGTCATCGAAGTCGTTGCGCGACTCGCCGGGCGGTCGGTGCCCAGGTTCGCTGCACTCGGGTCGTCGCAGCAGTGGGCCGGCGCCCTGGTGGCGGCCGCCGTGTTGCTGATGGCATCGTCGCCCCGCGGTGCCGGTGCCTCAGCCGCTGTACCTGCACATCTGCCATTGCCGGCAGCCCTCTTGGTCATCGATGCCGAACCGCTGATGTTCGAGCCGGGCTCTGCCACTGCGCCACCGACGGCATCGCCAGATCCGGTCACGGTGATCGAGGGAACCGTCGCACCGAACCCCGAACCACATCCCGTAGGCGTCACGTACACCGTGCAGCGCAACGATTCGTTCTGGTCGATTGCTGAGGCAGCCCTCGGCGATGGTTCGCGGTGGCATGAAATCGTCGAGCTCAATCGTGGCAGCGAGGTGGCGCCGGGTGTGGTGTTCGACGGTACGGCCCATCGGCTGCTGCCCGGGTGGCAATTGCTGATCGCAGGCACCACCACCACGCCGCCACCGGTAGCGCCACCCTCGACAACGGTCGGTCGTACCGTGCGCGTCGTTGCCGGCGACACCCTGAGCGGTATCGCTCGGCGCGAACTCGGCCGGGCCACCGACTGGCCGCGGCTCTGGGAGGCCAACCGCGGGCACGATTTCGGCGGCCGTATCTTTGACGACCCGAACCTCATCCTCACGGGTTGGGAGCTGGTGGTTCCGGGCGACGAAGTTCGCCCCTCGGTGGCGGAACTGGCGCCGGCGACGGCTCCAGCTCCGGTTCCGGTTCCGGCTCCGATTCCAGCTCCAGTTCCAGCTCCGGTTCCGGTGCTCGCTGCAGAGCCCACCGCAGCTGACGTGCCCGTGACGGAGGTGCCAGCGGTGGAGATCCCCATCGTGGAGCCGGCAGCTGACGTGGTACGACCTGCCCCCCAGCGCACCGAGCAGATCCTCGATCGGCCCAGCGGTCTGGGTGCAGCGGTGCTGTTGGCCAGCGGCATCACTGTCGGCGTGGCCGTTCGCCGTCGGCGGCGGCTTCGCAGCGCCTCGGTGAACGCCCGGCTGCCGCAGCCCACGCGCAATCTGGTCGCTGTCGAGACCGTGCTGCGTGCCATCGATGACGGTGAGCGCATTGCTCGAATTGATATTGCCCTGCGTGCCCTCGCCACCGAACTGTCTCAGATGAACTGTGCGGCAGGTGTGGTCGCAGTGCTGGCAACCGATGATGGTGCCATCGAGGTGATCCTCACCGGGCCCGTTGTTCTCGTCCCCGCCCCATGGGTTGCCGTCGCCGACGGTCGGTACCGGCTACCGGCGGCGGTAGCCCTTGCCGACATCGCCGAGCAGGCGCGACGGGCAAACCAGCCCTGTCCGGCGCTTGCCCACCTCGGCAGTTGTCGGGTCGGCGACGGTGGTGGCGCCGGCGCACAGGCGCAGCTGTTTGTCGATCTGGAGGCGATGGGATTGCTGGCCATCTCGGCCACGCGCCCTGACGCCACCAATGTGGCCCGGGCAATTGCTGCGGGTGTCGCCGTGTCGCCCCTGGCGGAAACGGCCCACCTCATCACCTGCGGCTTCAGCGAGACCCACCTCGGGCGATTCTGTACCGACGATGCCGACAGCCTCGATGCCGCCCTCGATCGCGCCGTTCAGGCCATCGGTACCACCGCAGCCACCACCAGTACGGGCCTGTCTACGTTCACCTTGCGTGCACGTCACCATGGCGGCGAGGCCTGGGAGCCCGCAATCGTGGTGGTCACAGAGCCCCGGCACGGCGCGCCTGCGACGGGTGATGATCCCGCCGAACCGCCCCACCCGACGGGCGCCTTGGCGGATGCCGACCTCGTGGCACTCACGTCGACCGGCGGGCGCGGACTTGCAGTGGTGATCGATCGTGCTGTTGCCGGGGCGCGCTGGGTCATCGAGCAGCGACGACTCACATGGGTGCTCGAACCATTGGGTCTTGAGTTCTCGCCGGTCGGGCTGACGGCGCTTGACGTCGGTCGCGTCGCTGCGCTCTTGGACGAGGCTGCACAGCCCCTCGACCTGGTGACCCCTGGGCCTGGGCCTGCGCCTGACGCTGTTGTGCCTGACGCTGTTGTGCCTGACGGTGCCGTTCCTGATGTGGATGCCCCCCGAGACCTCGAGCACGATTCCCGATCGACGCAACCGTGGTGCTTGCCGCCATGGTCGATTCTGGTTCGCTTGCTCGGGCCCGTGGAAGTGACCGATGGGGCCGGACGGATCGCTGAGTTCGAACGGTCGAAGGCGCTCGAGCTGGTGGTCTGGTTGAGCCAGCACCGCGATCGATCCACGCGCACGGCGGCGCGCACCGCGTTGTGGGAACTCAATGTGCGCGATGCCACCTTTGCCAACGTCGTCAGCGACAGCCGACGCACCCTGGCGCGATTGGCACCGGTGGGCAACGGCGAGGAGTGGATCGGCCGCACACTCACCGAACAACTACCGCTGCATCCAGGCGTGATCACCGATGCCGACCTGCTGCGGTTGCGATTCGAGCACGCACGGACGCTGTCGCCTCAGGGAGTCATCGATGTGCTCCGGCCGGGGCTGGAACTGGTGCGTGACCTCGTCTTCTTCGGTACGTCGTATCTGTGGCCCGATACCGAGGGCATCACGTCGCAACTCACCCTGTTGGTCACCTCCAGCGCCACGCTGCTGGGCGAGCAGTACCTGCGCTTGGGTGACATCGATGGTGTGTTCTGGGCGACAGGTCAGGGCCTGAAGGTGCTCGCTGGGCATGAGGAGCTGATTGCCCTGCGCATGCGCGCTCATGCCCGCCAAGGTGACCTCGCCGGCGTCCGTCAGGAGTGGGAATCATACGAGCGGGCGTTGAACGCCGATGTGTGGTCCTCGGGCGATCCGGCCCCCAAGCTCGTGGCCCTGCGGCGTGAGCTGCTGTCGCTGTCGTTGCAGCAGGTGTAGCGCACTGCGCCGACTTGCCCCAGGCAGATTTCGCTGGACTGATCGAAGTTGGTGCCCTTGACCACGCTGGCGACGGCCTAGGGCATTGCCTCGCCGATGAGCCCGGCGGCACGCAGCGCCTCGGGCAGGGTGGACACACGCGTGATGCGGATGGCGCTACCGGAATCGGGCGCCGTGGCCGGCACGATGGCACGGGCAAAACCCAGCCGAGCGGCCTCGCTGAGGCGGCGTTGGGTCTGGGCCACCTGGCGCAGTTCGCCCGCCAGGCCGACCTCGCCGCACACCACCAGATCGCTGGGCAGCGGACGGTTGACCATGGCCGATGCAATGGCCAGGCACAGACTGAGATCGACTCCCGGTTCGGTGAGCTTCACGCCGCCCACGACCGATGCGTACACCTCGTGCGAGCTCACCGGCAGGCGCGCACGGCGATCGAGTACCGCCAGCAGCATGGCCAGACGGCCGGGATCGACCCCCTGGGCCGAGCGGCGTGGTGGCGCGCCGCCACTGACGGGGTTGGTGAGCGCCTGCACCTCGACCAGTAGCGGCCGCTGGCCCTCGATGGTGGGCACCACGGCCGAGCCGGGCACGCCCGTGCGGCGATCGGCCAGGAACAGTTGGCTGGGATCGGGCACGGGGATGAGCCCGGCATCGGCCATCTCGAACAGGCCGAGTTCGTTGGTGGGGCCGAAGCGGTGCTTTGATGCGCGCAGCAGGCGCAGTGCGTGGTGACGCTCGCCCTCGAACGACAGCACGGTGTCGACCACGTGCTCGAGTACCCGGGGGCCGGCAAGGCCACCTTCTTTGGTGACATGACCAACGAGCACCATGGTGACGCCGCGGTGCTTGGCCTCCTGCACCAACCGGTGGGCGCAGCCACGTACCTGTACCACCGATCCCGGGGCAGACGACAGGTCGGGGTCGGCCACGGTCTGGATGCTGTCGATGATGACCAGTTCGGGCTGCACCTGATCGATGGCGGCCACGATGTTGGGCAGCGAGGTCTCGGGCAACAGCCACAGGTTGGGTCGCACGGCATCGAGACGGCCGGCGCGCAGGCGTACCTGCTGGGCGCTTTCCTCAGCAGACACGTACAGCGTGCGCCCCGGCCAGCCGGCGAGCAACTGCAGCAGCAACGTGCTCTTACCGATGCCGGGTTCGCCACCGAGCAGGGTGACCGAGCCCGGCACAAAACCGCCACCGAGCACTCGGTCGAGTTCGCTGATGCCGCTGGGACGAGGCCCCGATGTGTCGGTGCTGATCTCGCTGATGGGCATGGCGACGCCGGCGGGGAACAACGACATGCCAGCGGCGAGCGTGGACAGCTCGTCGGGTGCGTCGATTTCTTCGACCAGGCTGTTCCAGGCACCGCACGATGGGCAGCGACCGGCCCACTTGGACTGGCTGGCACCGCATTCGGTGCAACGGTGGACGAGCCTCAGTTTGGCCATGGCGTCACCCTACGCGAGGGGTATGACAGACCCCGGGTGCGCACCCGATCAGCGGCGTGTGGCGCGTCGTCGGCGAGCCAGCACGACGTACGCGATGAAGCAGGCGGAGAGCACCAGCCAGACACCCAACGCGACCAGTGCCCCCTTGGTCAACAGGTCTGCCCAGGCGCGGGTGGGGGCGCGTATCTCGGCGACGGTGTCGACGGCGCCAGGCGCGCCGTCAGCGGGCACCTTCCAGGTCAGTCGTCCGGGGGTTTCGGCACCGGTGGTGGACTTGACCGTGCCGGGCAGGACAGCATCGAAGGTGATGCCGACCGCGTCGGCCGGGGCCACCTGCGAAGCGGCGAGTTCGTCGGCGAACGGCGTAGCACCAACAGCGGCCAGGAGGTTCTCGTCGGTGAACGCACCCAGACCGCCGGTGACCTGCAGGGTGCCGTTCAGGCGGAACGTGGTGGTGCCCCCGGCGCGCTTGCGTGCCAGCGTGATGCCTACCAACGGGCCGTTCGGCCCACTCACCCCGGCAAGGATCTGATTGGCCTGGGCAGGGGTGGCAAAGGCCTGCGTCAACACCACCCGCAGCCCGCCGTTCGCTTCGGCGGTCGGTCCGGTCACCGTCCAGCCAGCAGCTCGCACGTCATCGAACCGCAGATCGGCTGCCAGCCCGGGAGCCTGATCCACGACGGCGGCATCGGCCGCGGCGGTGATGGTGACGATGCCGGAACCATCGGGTTGCACCGTCAGGTTGACATCTACATCGACCCGACACGACACGCAGAGCACGGCGATGGCGCACACGCTGAGGAACCGTCGGGCAAGGCGTGGCATTCGTGTCAGTCTGGCAGCTCCGGGCCGCGAAGCGGCGCAGCAAACAGGTCAGTCGTCGAGCGATTCCGATTGACGCCGGCGGCGAACCATGAACACGGCGGCTCCGCCGAGCAACACCACGCCGGCCACGATCGCAATGATGATGCCGACATCGTTGTGGCTGTCGGCATCGAGATCGAAGTCGGCCGACTCCGGCGACGTGCCGATGACCATCGGGTCAGTGCCCGTTTCCTCGGTGCCCTCCGATTCCTCTTCCGGCACCGTGGGATCAACTGAGGTCTTCGGCATGGCGCTGACGCGCGCCGGCATGCCAGCCACTTGCGAAGGCCGCACAGGTGTTGCGTGCACAGCGGAAGCGCCAGCACCCGTGAGCAGGATTGTGAGGCATGTGGCAAGGACCGCAAACGTTCGGATCACAAGTCGGTTCTTTGACATGACCTGATTCTTGCTGTTCGAGGATCAGAACGAAGAAGTCTGGCAACGTCACGCGGGCCGAATTGTCAACCAGCGGCCTCGTTCTCGGCGGTGTGCATGGCCTGCACCAGATCGCGACGCGCACGTGCTACCCGCGACCGGATGGTGCCAACGGGGCACTCGCACACCATGGCGGCTTCCTCGTAGCTCAGCCCTGTCACCTGGGTGAGCACGAACGCCATCTTGCGGTCGGCTTCGAGCGCGTCGATCAGCTCGGTCAACTCGAGCGTGCCGTGCGTCGTGGTGTCGACCGTGCGCTCGGCGTTCAGCCGGCCAGCCAGACGCGCCCGGCGCTGGTTCCGGCGCACCTGATCGGCGCACACATGGCGGGCGATCGACAACAACCAGGTGATCACGGGCGCTTCGCCGCGGTACTGACCCAGGTTGCGGGTGGCCCTGGCGAGAACCTCCTGGGTGAGGTCGTCGGCTTCCTGGCGACTGGACAGGTTGGCGCAGAAGCGCCAGATCGTCGGCTGGGTGGCCTTCACCAGCCGACCGAGAGCAACGTCATCGCCGTGCTGGGCCGCTCGTGCATACGACAGCAGGGTGTCGTTGTCGAGGCCAGTGATCATATTCCGGACGGTAACGGGAACTCACCGGTCGGCATAGGGCACGAAGACCTCTGATGGGTGGCGTGTGCGATCGGCCTGTTGGTGGTGACGTTACGTCCGGCCGAGGCACGTGGCATGTTGCCGCTCGCGGCCAAGTCGATCACGAGCGTCGTCAGACGTCGTGATCGACCGGCATCGGGTGTGCTATTCGGTGCCGCCCGTGGTGGGACCACCGTCGCCGGCGCCCGCCAATTCGATGGTGGGCGGAGGGAGGAATCCCTCGACAGCACGGAAGCACATGCGCAGCTCGCCCGGCTTGTCGGGATCGTCCTCGGTGTCGACGACGATGATCTCGCCGGCACGGAACTCTTTGTAGAGGATCTTCTCCGAGAGCGGATCCTCGACCAGGCGCTGGATGGCACGACGCAACGGACGGGCGCCCAACTGCGGGTCGTAGCCCCGCTTCGAGAGGAGCTCCTTCGCGTTGTGGGTCAGCTCGATACCGAGGCCCTGGCTCTCGAGCTGGCCCATGAGGCGCTTGGTCATGAGATCGACCATCTGCATCACTTCTTGCTGGGCGAGTTCGTGGAACACGATGACGTCGTCGATGCGGTTGAGGAACTCGGGACGGAAGTGCGACTTGAGCGCCTCCATGACCTTGTCCTTCATGCGCTCGTAGCTCACGGCCTCGTCGTTCTTGGTGAAGCCGACGTTGGCCTTGCGCAGATCCTGGGTGCCCAGGTTGCTGGTCATGATGAGCACGGTGTTGCGGAAGTCGACCGTACGGCCCTGGCTGTCGGTGAGACGGCCTTCCTCCAGGATCTGGAGCAGCGTGTTGAACACGTCGGGGTGGGCTTTTTCGATCTCGTCGAACAACACCACGCTGAACGGCTTGCGCCGCACGGCCTCGGTGAGCTGGCCGCCTTCTTCGTATCCGACGTATCCGGGGGGCGCGCCGACGAGACGGCTGACGGTGTGCTTCTCCATGTACTCGCTCATGTCGAGCGAGATGAGGGCGCTGTCGTCGCCGAACAGGAACTCGGTGAGGGTCTTGGCGAGCTCGGTCTTGCCCACGCCGGTTGGCCCGAGGAAGATGAACGAGCCGCTGGGGCGCTTCGGATCCTTGAGGCCTGCACGGGTGCGGCGGATGCTCTGGCTGACCGCCTTGATGGCGTTCTCCTGGCCGATGATGCGCTTGTGCAGCTCGGCTTCCATGTTGAGCAGCTTGGCGGTTTCCTCTTCGGTGAGCTTGTACACCGGGATGCCGGTCCAGATGCTGAGCACCTCGGCAACGGCTTCTTCGTCGACCTCGTCGAACAGGTCAACGCCGCTGGCCTTGACCTCGGCCTCTTTGGTGGACTTCTCCTCGAGCAGGGTCTTTTCCTGATCGCGCAGACGGCCGGCCTCTTCGAAACGCTGTTCTTCGACGGCCTTCTTCTTGCCCTCCTGCACCTCGCTGAGGCGCGCTTCGAGGTCCTTGAGATCGGGAGGCGTACCCATGCGCTTGATGCGTAGGCGGCTACCGGCTTCGTCGATGAGGTCGATGGCCTTGTCGGGCAGGTGGCGATCGCTGATGTAGCGGTCGGCCAAGTTGGCAGCCGCCACGAGAGCCTGATCGGTGATGGTGACCCGGTGATGGGCCTCGTACTTGTCGCGGATGCCCTTGAGGATCTCGATGGTGTGGGCCACGGTGGGCTCTTCCACCTTCACCGGCTGGAAACGGCGCTCGAGCGCGGCGTCCTTTTCGAGGTGCTTGCGGTATTCGTCGGTGGTGGTGGCACCGATGGTCTGCAACTCGCCGCGGGCCAGCATGGGCTTGAGGATGGAGGCAGCGTCGATGGCGCCTTCGGCGGCACCCGCACCCACCAGGGTGTGGATCTCGTCGATGAACAACACGATGTCGCCACGGGTCTTGATTTCCTTCAGCACCTTCTTGAGGCGCTCCTCGAAATCGCCGCGGTAGCGGCTACCGGCCACGAGGGCACCGAGATCGAGGGTGTACAGCTGCTTGTTGCGCAGCGTGTCAGGGACGTCGTTGGACACGATCTTTTGGGCCAGGCCCTCGACGATGGCGGTCTTGCCGACGCCGGGTTCGCCGATGAGCACCGGGTTGTTTTTGGTGCGCCGGCTGAGGATCTGCATGACGCGCTCGAGCTCGCGGGTACGGCCGATGACGGGATCGAGCTTCTTCTCGCGGGCCAACTGGGTGAGGTTGCGGCCGAACTGGTCGAGGATCTGGCTGTTGCCCTTGTCGGCAGCTTCTTCCTTGCCGGCAGCGCCTGGGCCGGTGGGCGAGGCCTGCGCCTCGCCCGGCTTGCCCTGGCCACCCTGATAGCCCGAGAGCAACTGGATGACCTGCTGGCGCACACGACTGAGGTCGGCGCCGAGCTTCACGAGTACCTGTGCGGCCACGCCTTCACCCTCGCGGATGAGGCCGAGCAGAATGTGCTCGGTGCCGATGTAGTTGTGGCCCAACTGCAGCGCTTCGCGCAGCGACAGCTCGAGCACCTTTTTGGCGCGCGGCGTGAAAGGGATGTGGCCCGATGGCGACGAGCCACCCTGACCGATGATCTCCTCGACCTGACTGCGGACAGCCTCGAGCGAAATACCGAGTGATTCCATCGCCTTGGCAGCGACGCCTTCACCCTCGTGGATGAGACCCAGCAAGATGTGCTCGGTGCCGATGTAGCTGTGATTGAGCAGTCGCGCTTCTTCTTGCGCCAGCACGACGACTCGACGAGCCCTATCTGTAAAGCGTTCGAACATGCCCGCCCTTTCAGAGACGGTGGATATTGCTCTCAAGTGTATCGGTGGGCCGGCTGACTGTGGTGCCGGAGGCCCACTATCTGGCCATCGCTTTGGTCGGGCAGTGTTCGCCTCTTTTCATCATCGTGGCCTAGCCTTGCGGTGTGGCCAGCACGCCTTTGTTTTCGCTCCCCGGCATGACCGGCGATCGCCAGCGAATTGAAGACGCTCTCCTTGCTGCTGTGCAGACCAAGGATGCCTACCTCAACGAGCTGGCGCGGCATCTCATCGTGGCCGGCGGCAAGCGTCTGCGGCCCGTGCTCACGCTCGTTGCCGCTCAGGTGGCAGGCGGCCCGGCCCTGCACGGGGCCGTGCAGGGCGGCATCGCCTGCGAACTGGTGCAGACGGGTTCGTTGTACCACGACGATGTGATCGACGAATCGGCGACGCGCCGTGGTGTCGAGACCGTCAACGCCAAGTGGGGCAACCTGCAGGCCATTCTCGCTGGCGACTTCTTGCTCGCCCGCGCCTCCGAGATCGCCGCGTCGCTCGGCGCAGAGGTGGCTGGCCTGCTGGGCAACACGATCGCCCGCCTGTGCGAGGGCGAGATCGAGCAGCTCCGCCATACCTACGACGTCAGCCGGCCAGAACCGTCGTACTTCTCGTCCATCGAGGGTAAGACCGCATCGTTGTTCAGCACGGCCGCTCGCATCGGGGGCATCGTCGCCGGTCTCGACCGCCCCGTCATCGACGCGCTCACCGAGTACGGCCGGGCATACGGCATGGCCTTCCAGATCGTCGACGATGTGCTCGACATCACCGCCACTGACGAGCAGTTGGGCAAGCCTGCAGGCCACGACATGGTTGAGGGCGTTTACACGTTGCCGGTGCTACGCACCATGTCGTCGGGTGGTGTCGCTGCCGACGAACTGCGTGATCTGCTGGGATCTCCCCTCAACGCCGTGGTGTGCGACAAAGCGCTGTCCATCGTGCGTGCGGGTTCGGGCGTGGAGCAGGCGCTCAGCGCAGCGCAGGCCTACGTCACTCTGGCCGTCGAGGCGTGCGCGTTGCTGCCCGCCGGTGCGGCCACCGATGCATTGCGCACAACTCCACAGCACCTGCTCGACTCCCTCTGACGGCCGACTACTCTCCACGGTGTGGGTGCCGAGCCGATCCTGTTCGTGATCTTGCTTCTCGCAGCGGTAGGGCTCATCGCGGTTGCAGCCAACGCAGCCAACAAGCGGCGGATCGAGCGGTACCGGGCCATCGCGGCCGCCAACGGCCTCGGCTTTGATCCTGGTGATCCGTCGAATGTCACCTCGCTTGATTTCGAGCTGTTCGACCGCGGCCACAGTGCGGCTGCCACGTTCACGATGTGGCGCACGACCGGCCATCAGAACCGGGTGTTCCAGTACCGCTATGTCACGGGTTCTGGCAAGGACAGCCAGACCCACTACAACACGTGCGTTCTGGTGGGCCTGCCGTTCAATGCGGCCAGTACCCGTATTCATCCCGAGGGCTTCGGCGGCCGGCTGATGAACATGGTCGGCATGCGCGATATCGAATTCGAGAGCCCCACGTTCAATGAGCGCTACCGCATCACCAGCCCAGACGAGCGTTTCGCCACCACGTTGATCGACCCGACGATGATGGGGTGGCTGCTCGAGGTTCCCTGCACCCTCGACCTGTACCTGCGAGGGGAGTGGATGCTCGCTGTCGACCACAAGCGCGATCCTGAGGTGCTGCCCGACCTACTCGCCTACGCCGAGACGGTTGCGGCGCACATGCCCACGGTGCTGCAGTCGCTCTACCCGGCTCGACCATGACGGGCGCAGGCTCGATTGCGGCGGTTGCCGGAGGAGTCGTGTTCCTTGCCGCTCTGACGTATGCACTGCTGTTCAACGGACTTCGTTCAGCTGCCAATCAGGTGATCACGGCCCGCGCCACCATCGATGCCGAGTTGCAGCGGCGTCACGAACTCATCCCCGAACTGGTGTCCACGGTGAAGGCCTCTGCCGCACACGAGCGCACGCTGATCGAGCAACTCACAGCGGCGCTGGCGGCTGGTGAGCGCGCAGCGGGTAACCAAGCGGCAACCGTGCAGGCCGATGCGGCGATGAGCGCGCTACTCCCGCAGGTGTTCGTGATGGCCGAGGGCGTGCCAACCCTGTGCACGAGTTCGTCCTTTCTTGCGCTGCAACACGAACTCGTCACGACCGAAGATCGCCTTGCCGCCGCCCGCCGCTACTACAACTTCCAGGTTCGTGATCTCAATACGCTCGTCGGCTCGGCCGTCAGCGCCCCGATCGCTCGTCGCCACCACGTTGTCGTTGCCGACTATTACGGCGAACCTCCCGACTGACGGTTCCGGGCCGCATGAGCCTGCAGCCGTTGGGCCTTGCTCGGCGCGTGCCTTGGGTCAGACGGCGAATGTTCTGTGCTTGCTTCGGAGCGCGTTCTGTGCGGATCGCGTCTTTCGAGATGCACCCAGAGCGGCAGCTCGGGGTGGGGTTGGTCGGCATTGGTGAACACGCCCCTACCGGCTCTTGGTGGATAGCTCATCAACGCCCAGAACGCCGGCTCAGGGCGTTCCGGCAGTTGGGATGAGCCCGTGAGGGCACGGATCTACTGCCAGTCCGACCATGGCCGACGAGTACCGAACGGCGCATCCGTGCTCGAACCAGAGGGGTGACTGTCACGCAAAGTGTGTTGTTCGTTCGCGAACGCGGTCGATGAGTGCGGCCGGCACGGTGAACCCGAGCTTGTCGACGGTGTCGGCGATGGTGCCCGCAATGTGAGCGGCGAGCGATGAAATCGTCTTGCGAGCGGCCACTGTTTGCATACCCCACGTTTGGGCTTCGGCGACGAGGTCGTCGACGGTGACGGTGAGGATGTTGGTCTTGTCTGCGATGAAGAGGCCGAGTTCGGTGTCGATCTGTCGGCGCCCCTGCTGTCCGTCGTAGTAGGTGGTGCACATCACGTCGTAGATCGGCGCGAGCGTGACGGTGCCGTCGTCGAGATGCAGGAGCGACAGGTTCTTGCCGTGCAGGTCGGCGTTGCCCATCAGGACGCTGAACGTCACGTACCGGAGGAGATCGGTTGCAGAGCCGCCCCATTGGGTCAGGACTTTGGCGATGGTGCGTAGATTCGGCCCTCCGAACGCCTGGTATTTCTGTCTCGCGACTCGCGTCATGATCGAGAGGGCCTGGCAGGTGTCTTCTTGGTGAAGCCGTCGGGTCGTTCCGTGCGCGTCGAGCTGACGGTCGTAACGCTCAGAGAGGAGTACGGTCACACCATCGAAATTTCCGATGGATGTTGCGGCTGCGATGAGCCCGGCATCGGTCGCCAGTGTCATGCAGAATGCCTCGTTCGCAACGGAATGTTCGAGCTCGACCACGGGGGGTTTGAGGATGTGCGTCGACGGGTGCAACGTGTCGGGCGAACACCATTTGCCGTCGTGGCGGGTGAGCAACAGTTTCGGCTGAACACCGGGCAGCGACGCGCGAATCGCGCCGGTGACACCTAACGGATGAACGGGAAGGGCTCGCAGTCGCCGCCCAATCTCGCTGTCGTCGAGCACTTCGAGTGGCTGTGGAGGTGGTTCGCCTTCGGGCATTTCGCCGGGAGGGAGCACCACGAGCGCGCCCGCACAGTCACGGCCGAGTTGAGCGAGGAGACCGAAGTCGTCGTCGGCTGCGAGACCGAAGTCGTAGGCGATCATCTGGCGCGCTTCGCCTTCGGGCAGCAGACCATGGAAGAACGGTCTGACCACTTTGTCGGGGTACGCGTTTGCCGACATCGGCATCGCTACCGAAATGAGTGGAACGCCGAGTCGGGCCGCACCCTCGACATATGTCAGCGTCATTCTGCGCCGCGACTCCTTGATCGTCGCGACGAGCCGACCGTGCATCCATACCTGCAGCACGGTCATCTGGACCGTTCCCGAATCACGATCTCCAAGTCGAGCGCAGACAGGGTCCGGATGATGCGATCGAGCGCCTCCGTGGTGGCGCCTGACTCCATCTCAGACAGGTAGGAACGGTGTACGCCGACCTGTTCGGCCAGCGTCTGCTGCGAAATGTGGCGACGACGGCGGAATTCGCGAATGGACCTACCCAACGACTGCGCTCCGATCACCACGTATTCGTCGAGATTTCCAGACATACGCACATCGTACCACTATGTCGAGATTTGGCGACATCATTCCCGAACGTCGCACTGTCGGAATATATCGACAGTGCCAGAGCAGGGGAGACATGGCACGAGCAACATGTCAGGGAATGGTGGCCACGGCGATCCCATCGCAGGATGATTGTCAACGTGTCTACCGCCAGAACGCGCAGCGCAGAACGACACAGCTCAGGTGCGGTCGGGGCGACACCGAACGGCGCATCCGCGCTCGAACCCGAACGCCCATGAGGTCACGGGGTCCGGTCTCCGCGACAAAGCGCCGAACTCCACCGATGCCGTTGAGCAACGTGGCACCGAGCAGCCGGTACACACCGAAGTCGCGACGCCGTTCATAGCGAGCCGATCGGCAGCTCGAATCGGGTCAATCGAGGCCGAGTACGGTCAGGATCACTTCGTCGACGGCCCACATCTCGGCGGCGGTAAGACGCCCGACTCGGCGCCCAAGCCGTTGCGCGTCAACCGCTCCGAGTTGCTCGACGAGGACTCGGGTTGTTCCACCTGACACGTCGACCTCCGGACGAAAGGACGCGGGCCTGGCGCTGCGCGAAGTCGGGGCGATCACCACTACCGACCTCGGAAGTAACGCATCCGATTGGAGGACCAGCCCGTACCGTTCGCATTGATGCTAATGCCCAAGCCCTTTGGGTACCTTGAATCGGTACACCTCACCCCTTTGCACGCATCGACTCCATCATCGAGGCCACGGCGAGCATTTCGACACGGTCGGCATCGTCGATCTCTAGTGCGGCAGCCTCTCGAGCAACCTCGTGGCGCCTTCGCATGCGCTCGGCGGACGCCAAGAGCGAAACTCGGATCGCCTCGGATCGGCTCAGACCCGTCGCCTCAAGCATCCGCAGAGCCTGTTCTGCCTCATCATCGAGTCGGACCGAGATCGCCTTCATGAGCCCCGAGTATGACAGAACGTCATACGGAACACAACCACATCGCCATGGCACTGAATGCCCGATCGTGGCGTCGAGAGCAAGCGGGTTGTTGCATGCAGAACAATCACACCGAGCGGCAGCTCGGTGCCATTCTTCGGCGTGGAGCCTCAGTAGAACTCCACCACTCGTCCGCACGTTGCACACGACATTCCCCGGCAACGCAAGCGCGATGACGGGGGCAGAACGACGAATTCTTCTGAGGGTCTCTGGCGTACAGGCCAAAGAAATCAAAGCATGAGGTAGATCACGGCGATCACAACCACGACCTTGGCCAGCTCCCACATGAGGCACCGGCGAAACGCGGGGCCGCCCTGCCAATGAGCGACTGAGCCACGACGCCCACTCGGTTCGATACGAGCTGGCGATCGCCAAGCTCGCTCCGAAGCAGAGAATCGAAGCAGCGACGCATGCGTAGGTGAACCATGTTGTCTTTCGCGATACGAACGCTGCCGCGGTTGCGATGAGCCAGACGGCAATCGGCGCCAGAGCACCGAACCTGATGCCGAGAGGGACCATCAGGAGACCGAAGAGGATCGGCAGGATGTTCGATGCGATCAGCCATGTGTCGCGTTCCTGCTCGGATCGGCCGGTCTGGCTGCGTTGTCCGACCGGTACAGCGGGAAACGTTTCCCGGGCCGGTTCCGTTGGTTGTTCCTGGTGTCGGCGTGCTTGCTGGGTTCAGCGCTGGAGTTGGCAGAAGTCGGTGGTGAGCCCGAGTGGATCCAAGCACTGATGCTACGTACAGCCGCCGAGTCGGTCAGTCCATAGGCGTATCGCGTTGGGTGACGCCCATGGCCATCTGTCCCTTCGAGCCGAATGCAGCCCAAGCGCCAACGCTCCGCCGCTTGGGCACGTTCGGTGCATCCACGCAACTGACATGCAGGCTGTCGTCCGCGACCTTCACGGTGTCCTCGCCATCACGGATCAGGTCACCGCAGATTCGGCACGTCGTCACAGCATCTCCTGCCTCTCGCCCCATACTCTGCGCTCCCACGGGCCGCTTGTCCACCGTTGCGGACTCTGAGCCGGCCGACACCACGACACCGACCGGCATCGCCAATCCCGCCTCCGTGTTCTGCGTCAAGCAGGGCGGCAGATTGGAGATCGTGGACGAGGCCGGCGGTCAGGTCGGCTATTGCAACCTGCCAGACGGCACTCGCGTCGAGGAGTGGGAGTACTTCAGAGCGCAGACCGGCACGACCAGCGTGCCCTGAGCCAGGTTCGGCGCCAATTGCCCGGTTAGGCGTTTGGGGCGAAACGCACGATCTGCGCGGCGGCCTTGTAGGCCAACTCAGCAGGGCCGAGTTCGTCGGGCCGCAACAGGTTCGAGGCGATGCGCACCACCCACTCGAGCAGGGTGCGGTTGTGCATGACCACACGGGTGAGCTCGCGCATCAGTGCTGGCCTGCCAATCACGTTGGCGAACAGACGCCCCACCTTGAAGTACTGGCCGTACTCGTCGTCGAGCATCCGCGGGTATTGCTGTAGCGCTGATGCGTCGTGCGATTCGAGGGCCCGGTGCAAGACCTCGGCGGCCATTCGGCCGGTCTCGTAGGCGTAGTCGATGCCCTCGCCGTTGAACGGATTCACGCTGCCCGCCGCATCGCCGACCACCAGGTAGGTGGGCCCTGCCTTGGGACCGACCGAGCCGCCCATCGGGATACGCCCCGACGTGGCGCTGCTGGTCGGCTGCTCGGGTGCGATGCCCCAACTGTCGGCAATCTGGTGTGCGTATGCGTCGAGTAGATGCGATGTGTTGACCGTCTTGAAGTCGCGGTACGTGCTGAGCAGGCCAACACCCACGTTGACCGTGCCGTCACCGACGGGGAACACCCACCCGTATCCGGGCAATGTATTGCCGTTGCGGTCCTTCAGGTTCAGGCCGGATTCGATCCAGGGTTCGTCGTGGCGAGGCGACTCCCAATAGGTGCGGATGGCCGTCGCGTAGGGCCAGTCGCGGGTACGGAACGTGCCGAGCGACCGCCCGAACCGACTGTTGGCCCCGTCGGCGACGATCACGTACCGGGCGCGCAGCTCGAACGCCTCGCCCGACTCCGACTGCACTACGGCACCGCGCACGAAGCCGCGTTCGACCACCGGCCGTATCGCTTCATGTCCCTGCAGCAACGTCGCCCCAGCAGCGACAGCGTTGAGTGCGACGATGCCGTCGAGCTCGGTGCGTCGCACCACATACCCATGCTGGGCGAACACGGGGTGTGAGGGCCACGGTATCTCGACAGATCGGCCCACCCCCGTGAGGCGAAGGCCGTCGTTGCGATGAAAGCGGCTCAGCGATTCAGCCAGGCCCATGTCGGCAAGGTGCTTGACAGCTCTGGGTGTGAGCGCGTCGCCGCAGGATTTGTCGCGCGGGTAGGACTTCTTCTCGATGATGGTGACCGAGTGCCCGTGACGGGCGAGCCAGTACGCAGCAGCAGCGCCCGCTGGCCCCCCGCCGACGACGAGGACATCGTTGTGGGCCGGCGGTTCAGTCACGCCGTGCTACTTGCCGGCGGGCGTGCCAGCGCGGGGTTTGGTACCGACCGGTAGGACCTTGTCGGTCTTGAACATGGTGTCCAGGCTGTCGAACGTTGCGCTGCCAGACTCAAGAGCGACATAGACCTTCGATTCAGGGCTACACCACAGTTCGTACTCGGCGGCCCACTCGGTGCTGGTCCTGTCGGCACCGCCGAGGTCGTACCGCTCGTGACACACCACGGCGAGAATCTGCGCCTCGGTCAGCGCTCCGCCAGCCTTGGCACCCTGGTACGGCATGTAGTTGCCGTTGTAACCAAGATGGCCGAGCGAGGCATCGCCGTAGGCGCCGACGCCAGAGTCCTTGTAGGCCTGGCTGCCGGTGTACACGAGGTTCAACTGGTCCTCGATATGCGGGAAGGTCTTGAGTACTGCGCCGCCGGAGAAGACGCGGCCCACGCCGCCGCCACCTGCGGCGCCGTGGCATGACGCACAACCCGAGTAGACGACGGCGCCGTCGGCCAACGGGCCGGTGACCTTCTTGGCCTGAGGCTTGAGTCCCTGCACGTACATGAACGCCCAGATGGGCAGCAGGCTGAGCGTGGCCATTGCCCAGAACGGAATCTTCTTGCGCGTCTTGGCGGCCGTGATGTACGCCGGGTCGGGCTTGGGTGGTGGCGGCGCTGCCGGTGCTGCCTTGGCGGGGGCAGCGGCTTTTGCCGCAACGGCAGGCGTAGCTGCCGCGACGGTGGCGGGGGTTGACTCAGCGGGGGTGTCCCCACCCGCGGAATCGCCAAGAGCAGAACGGCGCTCCTTGGAGCGCTTCAGCAGATGCTCGGGAATTTCAGTCACTGGATTCCTTTCGCAGCGTCTGTGCGGGAGACGTACGACTCAAAGGTTTACTACGACCCGCCACTGTAGAGCGCGGCGCGCGCGAAACGTGAATTGCTGTCACGGGCCGACGGCGCGACCACACATGTCACACGCGTGCACGATCGCACAACGATGTGGTGGCCGGAGGCCCGCGTGGTAAACCTGTAGTCAAGCGGTGCCTGCTGTGCTGTCAGTTCTCGTTCAAACTGGCAGTAGCTAGGGTGCGCGCGACTACAGTTCGTTCGTTGGTCCCCAACTACGAGTTCGCGTTCGATTTCTACACGCCCAAATACGGAAAGGCGACGTCACGTTGCTCCTCGCAATCGACATCTCCACTTGGCCCGGCGTCAACCAAGCGTTTCTCTTTTCGTTTGCCGTTGCGCTGGGCCTCACGTTCGCTGTCATTCCCTATGGCAAGCGTCGTCCCATCGGCACACCCTTCACGTGGGGTGAGGCCATGCTCGCGTCCATCTATGCCTTCGCCACCATGTTCATTGCCTATGGCATCGTGCCCGACCGCTGGATCCAGCACGCCGACAAGAACCTGAAATGGACCAAGCAGAAGTTGCTGTTCGGGCCCTTCGACATCTTGAAGCCAAAGGTCTACGGCGGGCACTTCCCGTTCACGGTCTCGTATCAGGAACTCCGCGACATCGTTGTCGTCGTGATCCACGTCGTCTTCTTCGGCTTGCAGATCTGGATCTGGCACTGGTGGCAGACCCGTAACAAAAAGGCCGCTGCCGGCACACAGGTGGAGACCAGTACCTATGGTCGCCCACTGGTGAAGAAGGCCTGACGACATGGCGCGTACCGATGCCAATCCGCCGATGCCGGAGTGGTCCACCGAATATCAACTCGTCGAAGTTGACGCGGATTATCTCTCGAAGGCGGTGAAGCCCAAGCAGTTCATCCACATCGATCAGACCGAGTGCATCATGTGCGAGGGCTGCGTCGACATCTGCCCGTGGAAGTGCATCCACATGGTGGCCACCGACGCCATCGCCGAGGCAACCGGCACCGAACTGCCGGGCAACGACCCGGCCGACAACGTGCTGTTCATCATCGACGACGACGTGTGCACCCGCTGCGCACTGTGCGTTGATCGCTGCCCAACCGGCGTCATCATCCTGGGCAAGATCGGCACCGCCGGTGCCACAGGCGACGTCCATACCCGTACGAACAATCACGGCTACGCCTACGGCTTGCGGCTGTAGAGGAGACCACACAATCATGGCCAACATCCTCGATGAAAACCCCCGACCGACCGTGAAGGACCGCGTGTCCAAGGTGAACAGCTCGGTACAGGGCAGTCAGGCGTGGAACAGCATCTTCCGCCCCGGCAGCATCTTCCGTAAGGGCTACACCGACAGCCCGCGTAACCGCAGCTACGTCATCATGAACTCGGTGCTGTACCACCTGCACCCGGTGAAGGTGAAGCGCCACGCGGTCAAGGTCAGCTACACGCTGTGCCTCGGTGGGCTGAGCTTCTTCCTCTTCATCCTGCTCACCGTGACGGGCATCTTCTTGATGTTCTTCTACCGACCAGAGGCCACGCAGGCATGGAACGACATCAACAACCTGCAGACCTCGGTGGCGTTCGGCCTACTGGTGCGAAACATGCACCGATGGGGAGCCCACCTGATGGTGCTCAGCGTGTTCCTCCACATGGCCCGCGTGTTCTACCACGGTGCCTACAAGGCGCCGCGCGAGTTCAACTGGGTCATTGGCATCATCTTGCTCACGCTCACCCTGCTGCTGTCCTTTACCGGCTACCTGCTCCCTTGGGACCAGCTGGCGCTGTGGGCCGTGACGGTGGGTACCAACATGATGGGATACACACCGGTGTTGGGTTCGCAGGTCAGATTCGTGTTGCTGGGCGGTGCCGAAATCGGCCCGGAAACCCTGTTGCGATGGTACGTCTTGCACGTGTTGTTCTTCCCGTTCATCATCGTCATCTTTATGGCCATCCACTTCTGGCGTGTCCGTAAAGACGGCGGCATTTCGGGTCCGCTGTGATCGGCCATTGTGATCGAAGGGTGTTGAGTCATGACTGAAATCC
>CAFBLP010000053.1_pt1 | contig 22926 bp, 23 predicted proteins | sample 7268181 | NCBI WGS metagenome assembly CAFBLP01 (sample SAMEA6814034, study PRJEB35770) | freshwater metagenome | biome: Freshwater; feature: Freshwater reservoir; material: water | place: Czech Republic | collected 2017-05-23 | depth 30m m | reverse complement strand
TGAAAGCGGACCAGGAAGTAGGTCCACATGGGTGCAAAGGTTGACATGGTGGTTCTCCTTGGAAGTTGTTGTGGTGATGTGCTGGATAGTGCTGTGAGATGAGTTACCGGCCGGGTCACAGCGCCCGGACGATCTGTTGCATGGCCGGATAGCCCAGCAACACCATGAAGCCGACGAACATCAACACAGTGGGCAGGCCCATGCGTTCCGTCGCGGCCTGTGCCTGGGCCTCGATGCGCGCCATCTGATGGGCGCGCAGTGCAGATGCCCTGGCCGACAATGACGCCTTGATCCGCGCCCCCTGTTCACCGGCGAGTCGGACGCTCGCGGCGATCTCTGCCAGCTCACCGACGTCGATGGTTTCACCGAGTTCGGTGAACGACACCCACGGCGATTGACGCATCGTGCGCGATCGCAGCAGAGCGTTGCGGATCTGGGTGAAGGCCCAGCCATCGCCAGCATCGGCGGCAGCCTCGAGCGACGTCTCGATGCCTGCGCCACCGGCAAGGAGCACGTTGACGAGGTCGAGATAGCTCGACAACGCGTGACGAAAGCCTGCGCGCCGCGCCCGTGCCTGCGCCCGCAGCGTGATGTCGGGCACGAAGAAGCCCACACCCAGAGCAGCACACACGAGGACGAAGAGGAGCCCCACAGGCAACGGCGACCCAGCAACGGCCAGTGCCGTGCCGAGCGCGATGACGATGCCGCACAGCGCGATGGCTGTCGTGATCTTCGACACCACGAACTGCTCGGTCGGCTGTTCCATGACGGCGAGATCCTTCTCGACCTGTTGGCCGAGTCGACCGCGCAACAGCCGTCCGATCCGAGATGCCACCACTCCCCTGTTCGTCGCCGCCGCTGAGTCCCGCTCGTCGGCAACCGACCAACCGGCACGTTCGAGCCGATGCAGCGAAACCACCAACGGTGCCGGGCGAGCGAGTAGGCCGCGTGCCAGGAGGAACAACCCCAGACCAACACCGGCCCCGGCGAACGTAACAGGGCTCATCGCGCCAGCCCATCAACGCTGCGGCGGGCAACGAAGCGCTGTGGCATCGCGATGCGGCCCATCCGCGACATCATCACGAACGACGCACCAAAGCTGAACAGGATCACCGCCAGGACCAGTTGACCGCCCGGCGAGTCATACGGCTGCAAGTACGGCCGGTTGAAGAGCAACAGACCAACGACGAAGAGCACAACGACCGCAACGATGATGCGAACGGCGCTGCGGCTGCGTGCCCGCCCCACCCAGACGCGGGTACGCATTCGTGCCTCGTCGCGTGCGCTCCCGGCCAGGTGGCCCAGCAGCGCCCCGAGATCGCGTGCCTCCTTCTCGGCAGCGATCACCAACGCCGCCACCACGAAATCAGCCATCGGGTGATCAACGTCGTCGGCGAAGCGACGCAGAGCGTCGGGTAACGGCTCGTAGTCGACCCGGGCGGCCAGCCGTTCGACCGCGGCGGCAATCGGTGCTGGCGCAAGCGTGGCCGTGGCACCGAGCGCGTGCTCGAGTCCGTTGGCTGCGGCGAGCGTGTCGCGGATCTGCTCGGTCCAGGTCGCGATTGCCTCGACCAGCGCCAGTTCCTCGTCGTGGTGCCCGCGCCGTTGCAGCCAGGTTGGTGAATACCAGCCCACCCCGGCGGCAACTCCGGCCAGAACCGGCCACCCGCTGATGGAGATCGCGGCCAGCCCTGCGGCCAGCGCCAATGACCAGCGCAGCACCAGACGATCAACGCCGTTGACCAGCCGACCGGCGACGCCGATCCTGCCAGCAAGCACGCTACGACCGGCGGCCCCAGCAAGGATCAGGCAGGCACCGAGGCCGGCACAGCCGCCGAGTAGCGCAAGGACCAGGGTGCTCACCGGTTCCACCAACCGTCAGGCTTGTCGAGGTAGGCCGGGTCGAAGCCATGCTCCTCGAGGAGCGACAACGTTGCGTCGCGCAACGGATACCCGGGCACCGCCCGACCGTCGAGACCGGGTTTGAATACCTCGTTCGACACGATGCGCGCGCCGTCGGCATCGACAACCTCACGAATGCTCACCACGCGGCGGATGCCAGCGATGGTCTGGATGTGAACGACGAAGTGCAGCGCCGTGGCCAGCAGCAGGTTGACGGTCTCGACGGGCAGACCGGTCTCGGCCATCGACACGTACGCCGCGAGCTTTGGGAACACCGTGCGTGTCGAATCGGCGTGCATCGTGCACATCGAGCCGTTGTTGCCCTGACTCATCGCCATGAGCATCGGGAAGGCTTCTGCACCCCTGACCTCGCCGACCATCACCCGGTCTGGATCCATGCGCAACGCCATGCGGGTCAGGTCGACCATCGAGATGGCGCCACGCCCCTCGATGTTGGCGGGTCGGCTCTGCAACATGTCGTAGTCGGGATGCAGGTCCTCGAAACGGTCGAGGCCCAGTTCGTAGGCGTCCTCGATGGTGATGATCCGCTCGTCGGCCGGCACCTCGTTGAGAAGAGCCCGCAGCATCGTGGTCTTGCCGCTTCCCGTCCCACCCGCAATCACGATGTTGCGTTTTGCCAGCACAGCGGCCGTCATGAACTCGCTCAGTGCCTCGTCGACCAGCCCGTGCTCCTCGAGTTCCACCAGTGAGCTGAGCTCGAACCGATGCCGGCGGATGATGACGCTGGGTCGCGACGACACCTCCATCGTTGCGAACAACCGGCTTCCGTCAGGTAGTTGCAGATTCAACTCAGGGTTGGCCGCATCGAATCTCCTCTCGCTCCGACCAGCACGGGCGGCAACGAGGCGGACGAGTTCGATGAGTTCTTCGTCGGTGTCCACCACAGGCGCCACGGAGACTCGACGGCCGTCCGTGGTCTTGAGCCAGGTGGATGCCGCGCCACGAATGTGGATGTCGTTGACGTCGGCACGCTCGAGCAGCGGTTGGATGCGGCCGAGCCCAAGGACTCTGGCGAGCACGGCGTCGCCGAGTTCGAGCTCTTCGTCGGCGGTCATGGTGTCCATACCGATGGCGAGGTGCCGGGCCGCCAGTGCATCGAGATGACGGGACATGATGCTGCGGGCGAACTCGCGCTCGTCGGCCGTCCCGAGGGATGGTCGACCCGTCGCGCTACGCCCGATGCGGTCATCGGCCAGCGCTTCGCCAACGGCCTGGGCGATGGCGATGACCTCGTGTTGATCGGTCCGGCTCACCCGTTCACCACCAGCTCGACCGCTTCGAATTGTGCGACAGGTTCGGCGACAATCCCTGGCAGCTTCGATGTTGGGGCAATGAGTTGCCGCAGGTCCTCGAGGGCTGCCGATCGCGATCGTTGCTCTCGACGGGTGCACCCACCCGGCACCACGCCCCACACCTGCTGGTGGACGGCCGCCGCGATCTCGACCATCGCGTACGGTCGACGGCGGTTCATGACGACCAACGGCTGCGAGCACGCGCTGAGCAGCCGGGCGCGGTGGGACAGCGAGACAACCGCTTCGACAGAGTTGTCGGACAGCACCAGCGTGCAGTCAGCATCGGCGGCAAGACCAAGAGCTGGCGAACCCGGTCGGAGCCGCCCGACATCGATGATGACCGTGTTGTCCAACGCCGACAGGGCAGCGGCAATATGCCCCGCTGCCGCACGCAACGCGGCAAGCGTCTGCTCCGAGGCCGGATGCGCCGCTATCACCGAAACGCCGGACGCCGTGGGTTGTGCGTATCTCCACACATCGTCGGCCTCGATGCCCAGACGGGCGGCACCAGCCAACTCGGTGAGTCCTGGTCGGATGGCCAGACCGAGTCGAGCGGCCAGCGAACCACCATCAGGATCGGCTTCGACGAGCAGTGTGTGCCGACCACACACCTCTGCCAGATCGAGCGCGAACGCGGTCACGCCCGGCGAGCCGCACACGGAGCCGACAGCCACGACGGCCACGTCAGCGACCGTCCACTCGTGCCAGCTGCACCTTCGACGCGGCGGCCACATCGGTGGACAGTGCAATCGGGCCACGAACCGCAACGATTGTGGACATGCCGTCGGGTGCAGCCGTCACCGACCACACCGTTGCCACATCATCGAGCAATGCCGTGGCGGAGACACCCGCAGCGTCGGGGGCAGAGGTGACCACGATTCGAACCCGATCGTTCGGCGCCAGATCAGGGGGGAGCTGACCAGGGGCGAGGGCCATGCTGGTGAGCGCCTCGCCGGCACCGAGCAGGCTCGTGGTGCTGACCAGCGACCGGGTGAACGGTACGGAGGGGTCGATGTCCACCAGCGCCACCTGCCCCAGTAGACGTTGCGCGTCGCCACCTGCGATCATTGCCCGGGTGTCCCCCGCCAGTTCGGCACCGCGGAGGTCATCAGCGGTGATGGTTGCACCCCTCGGGATTGCTCGAGCGGCTACGACCACCGTGGTGGTGGCCGACGCGGCCTGATGCCACACGACAGCTCCGAGCGCACATCCGGCAACCAGCAAGACCCCGATGACGACCTCGGGCACCCGGAACGGTCGGGCTGGCTGTGGTGCTGACGACACTCGGGTCCGAGGCACGCCAAGCGGTGGGGCGGCGCGTGGGCCGCGCTGGGCATCGTGAGTTCGCGTACGTCGCAATGGTGCAACCGCACTTTGCTCGGCCATGACGGCACCCCTCACCCTTGGTCCCCACGGGTGTTGTTCACTCCGCGACTCGGGGTACTGGGTGCCCCCACTGTCTAGGAAGTGGAAAGCGACCGACGAGATAGGCCATTCGGATCAGCCAGTGACTCGAACCTCAAGATGTCATCAACATTGATGGCCTGATCGCGCGCTCCGCCAACCGTCCCTGGGCCATCGCTCGCTGGTGCACGTCGGGCCCGGGCCGAATAACCCGTAGCATCTCAGCCATGTCGACCACAGCGCCTCCGCAGGTGCTTCCCCAGGCAAACGACGCGTGTTGGTGCGGCAGCGGCCGCAAGTACAAGCGTTGCCACAAGCCGCTTGAAGGACGCGTGGTGCAGGGCGAGATCAGCCCCTACCGTCCGGTGCCAACCCACATCGAACGGCCCAGCTATGCCGACACCGGGCAGATCATCCGCTGGAGCGAACAGCGCGTCAAGACCCCCGAGATCATCGAGCGCATGCGCCATGCCGGCACACTGGCCGCTGAGATCCTGCGCCTGGCCGGCGAGATGGTACGACCCGGCATCACCACCGACGAGATCGATGCCTTCGTGCACCAGATCACCATTGATGCTGGCGCCTATCCCAGCCCGCTGAACTACGGCGGCTACCGCAAGAGCGTGTGCACCAGCGTCAACGAGGTCATCTGCCACGGCATCCCCGACTCCCGTGCGCTCGTCGAGGGCGACATCATCAACCTCGATGTCACCTGTTACATCGGCGGTGTGCACGGCGACACCAACGCCACGTTCTGCGTCGGCGAGGTCGATCCCGTCAGCCGCAAGCTGATCGAGGTCACCGAGGAATGCATGTGGAAGGGCATCGAGGCCGTGCGCCCCGGCCAGCCCGTGAGCGACATTGGTAAGGCCATCGAATCACATGCCAAACCGCACCGTTACGGCGTGGTGAAGGCGTTCATCGGGCACGGCATCGGCGAGCAGTTCCACACCGATATCCAGATCCTGCACTACTACGACCCGCGGGCCAACACCATCATGCGTCCCGGCATGACCTTCACCATCGAGCCGATGATCACCCTCGGCACCTGGCAGCACAAGATGTGGGACGACGACTGGACCGCCGTCACCGCCGATGGCAAGCGCACCGCACAGTTCGAGCACACCATCCTCGTCACCGACGATGGCTACGACGTGCTCACCGGGGGCGAGGGCGCCGTGTCGCCCACCGCTCCATGGAACCACTGAGCATTCACGAGCGCAACACCACGAAACGGTGCCACCAATCGAACAGGTCGTCATCGTGCACGCCATAGGCAGCGTCGACCGCTCGGCCGCATGCCTCGATGTTGCCGTCACGAAGGGCGGCCACTGCATCGACGAGCTCGCCCGCCGGCCACGCAAGCGCCCCGAGCGTGCGCTGGCTCACCCGCACGGTCGTTGCCGACAGCCCGCTGCCCACGGACTGCTCGGCGATCAGCGCCGAGGCGGTGGGCGACGTGAGTACCGCCGCTGCTGACCACACATCCGCTGGGTTGTCGGGAACCACGCGGATCACGGGCACCGCAGGCAGCCACGCACCGGCCGGATCTGCGACAGCTTCGAGCACATGCGTCTGCGTGGCCACGAGCACCTTGGGCACCAGGCAACGAGCCGCCCAACGCTGCATGAAGGGCGCGAGCATCGACTGATCAACGCGTGGCGCCTCGAAGCGCACTTTTGCGAAGCGTGTGGGTCGGGCGGACCAGTGGCACGCAGCAACGTCGATGAGTCCTGTGGTGATGAGCGGTGGACCATCGGCGTGGTCGCTGACGGCGCCGACAAGGCCGTAGTACTGATCGCGGAAGTTCGCCGTGACCAGCGCGTGATCGGCGATCGTGCCACTCGCTGCGACCGTCGGCACGGCGGGCAGGCCGAGCGAGTCGGCGATGAGCGAACCCCAATGATGGTTGGCACGGGGGGTGTCCCCGAAGCGAACGGCAGCTGCCGGTTCGAACGCGATGCCACTGCTGCGCTGTACGACCGATGCAACGCCACCGACCTCAAGGCCGATCGCACATGTGCGCACCATGGCATCGAAGACATGGTCGCGTGATGACCAGAACCATCGCACGGTGGCGTCGCGCGCCACCTCGGCGCGGATGGGGCCGGCATCGCGAGCTGTCAGCAACGACACGGGCAACACCATTCCGATCCGGCCACCACCCGCCCGGGTGGTGGCCGGGCGGGCGAGGCGGACAGCGAGCACGAAAAACTCGGCCGCCGTGTCTGCATATGGCCCACCACCGAAGGCTGATCGGCCAACCCTCGCCGTTGCACTGGCCATCTGAGACAGGAACGGTGGGTTACCCACGATCACATCGAAGCGACGCGACCCCCATGGGTGGGCGAGGGCATCGGCCTCGATGGCCTCGATGGTGTCGGCGCCACCGGCTGCGGACAGCAGGCCGCCGAGATCGATGTCGACGCCCGTGAGTTGGGGGATACCCCCTGCCGCGCGAATCACCTGCGCCGCCTCGTACAGGAAGCGTCCATCACCGCATGCAGGGTCGAGCACACGCACCACATCGCCGGGTACGACGTGCCCGATGGTCTGGCTCACCACATGGCGCACGAGCGCAGGCGGGGTGTACCACGAGCCCGTCCGCTTGCGTTCGCGCGCCGAGAGCCGTGTGTCATAGTCGCCGAGGGCGGACGACAGGGATGCAGGCACGACAGCGATGTCGACAGGCTACGAGCACCGGGAATGCTGTACGGCACGGCCCAGCATCTATCGTTTCGCCCGTGGCATTGGGAACCGAGTCGGGCCGTTATCTCACGTTCAGTCGCGATGAATGGGCCATCCTTCGCGCGGCCACCCCGCTCACGCTGCGACAGGCCGATCTCGATGAGCTCCGCGGCATCAACGAGCGCATCGATCTTGACGAGGTGGCCACCGTCTACCTGTCGCTGACGCGCCTGTTGAACCTCTATGTCAGCGCCACCCAGAACCTGCAGAAGGTGAGCTCCACCTTCCTCGGCACGATGAGCTCGAAGGTGCCGTACGTGATCGGCGTGGCGGGCAGCGTGGCCGTGGGTAAGAGCACCTTCGCCCGCATCCTGCAGGCCTTGCTGGCGCGCTGGCCCGACCATCCCCGTGTCGGGCTGATCACCACCGATGGCTTCCTGTACCCCAACCGGGTGCTCGAGGAACGCGACATCATGAACCGCAAGGGCTTCCCCGAGAGCTACGACACCAAACGACTGCTGCAGTTCCTGCGCGAGCTGAAGAGCGGCGCACCCGTGGTGACCGCACCCGTGTACAGCCATGTGGTCTATGACATCGTCGAGGGCGACGAGGCCATGATCAACCAGCCCGACATCCTGATCCTCGAGGGGCTCAACGTCTTGCAGGTGGGCACCGAGGCCAACGAGTTCGTCAGCGACTACTTCGATTTCAGCATCTACATCGATGCCGCAGAGGTCGATATCGAGGAATGGTACGTGCAGCGTTTCTTGACCCTGCGCGAGACGGTCTTCCAGGATCCCGGCAGCTTCTTTCGCCACTACGCCGACCTCACCCACGAACAGGCCGTGGAGACGGCGCGGTTCATCTGGCGCGAGATCAACGGTCGCAACCTGCGCGAGAACATCGAGCCGACGCGCGACCGCGCCTCGCTGGTGCTGCGCAAGGGTCCCGACCACCGGGTGCAAGAAGTACAGCTACGCCGCCTCTGAACGACTGCCCGTCCTGACAGACTGGGCAGATGAACCGATTCCTCGTCCGCGCCAGCCTGTTCGGTGTGCTCGCGCTGTCTGCGGGCGCATGCAGCAGCAGCAGCAGCAGTTCCGGCGCGGCCACCACCACCCTTGCCATCGCCACCACCACCACCATCGGTGCAACGACCACTGCGCCGCCAGCCACAGTGCAGGCGGCTCCGAGCACCACCACGAAGGTGGCACCCACCACCGTTGCACCGACCACGCTGAAGCCCGCCAAGCCGATCGTCGAATACCTCGCGGTGGCGGGGCCCGACCTGCCCGGCACCACCAAGGCCATCAACGCAGATGACACCCACCCCGACGGCGTGTACTACGGCACCATCGGCGTGGGAGGCGACCCGGCACCGGCTGCTGGATCGGTGGTGTTCGAACTGGTGCAGCTGTTCACCGGTGCCGATTGCATCGCGCATTTCGGATCAACCGACGAGGAGGCGTGCGCCAACGACTACGGCGTGGAGGTGGACCCCACATCGTTCGTCGTCGTGCCGCTTGCCAGCCAGTACATCACCGTGGTCGATGGCCTGACCCAGACGAGCCATCAGGTAAGCGGCGCCGAGCTGTACCGCCTGGTGCAGGGTCAGGCACCTGCGGTCGGTGCACCGTCAGGATTCGAGTACAGCGGCTTCGGCTTCTTCGTCACCTACAAGGGCGGTACGGTCACGCGCCTCGAGCAGTGGTGGACGCCCTGAGCCACGCCGGCAGCTGATCCAACGACTCCAGTTCAGCGAACCTCTGGCCGTGATCGTGCGGGGCGAGTTCGAGATCCCACAGCAAGGGATACGGCACGTGCACAGCCGCGCCGCCCAGCGACAGCACCGGCAAGATGTCGCTGCGCACGGAGTTGCCCACCATGCAGAATCGCCCGGGTTGCACACCGAGGCCGGCGATGACACGCGCATAGGTGGCGGGGTCCTTCTCCATCACGATCTCGACATGTTCGAAGTGGTGGGCCAAGCCGCTGGTGTCCACCTTTGCGCTCTGGTGGATGAGGTCGCCCTTGGTGATCAGCACCAGCCGGTGCGATCGGCCGACCTGTTCGAGTACCGCTGCCACGCCGGGCAGCAGGCGCACGGGTTCGAGCAGCATCTGGCGCACCAGCTCCACCAGATGCGACATGGCCACCATTGGTAACCGCTCGCCGGCGATGGTGGCTGCGGTCTCGATCATGGACAACCCGAACGCCTTCACCCCGTACCCGGTGATGTGCAGGTTGCGCCGCTCGGTGGCGGTCAAGGCCGCCTTCACGTCAATACCGTCATCGACATATGGCCCGACCAGATCGACGAAGGCCTGTTCGGCGGCGAAGAAGCTGTCCTCGCTGTGCCACAGAGTGTCATCGGCATCGAACGCAACGACGTCGAAGGGCGATGCCTGCCGTCGGAGTGCTGTGGACCAGTCACTGCGGGTCAGGCCAAAGAGCACCTCGCTGATGAGCGCGCCATCCCGTGACCGATACGAATCGCGTAGGGTCCCCTCGCGCTGGAACCCACAGCGGTCGAACAGGCGCAGGCTGGCCGTGTTGGCAGCAGCCACGTACGCCAGGACCCTGTGGACGTCGGCGTTGCCGAACAGGGCATCGACCACAGTGCGCACAGACTCGGTCGCCAGGCCCTTGCCCTGGAACGCCACCGACATGCTGATACCCAGCTCGATCGCGTGCGCCACCCCAGCAACGGGATGCACGTACACATCACCGACGAGCACGGCGCCCGATGATGATGTGGCATTGGTACGGATGGCCAGCTGCCCGCCCATCTCCAGGTGCTCGCCCACGGTGCTGGCAACGAGCCGACGGGCATCGGCCAATGTGAATGGCAACGCCCACGCTTGATGCTGGGCGACCACAGCATCGTTCTTGTAGGCCAACATCGTTTCGACATCGGCTGCGGTGAGCCGGTCGATGGTGACCCGCTCGGAGCGAATGGCTGTGAAGGGCGGGAGCATGCGGCCTAGCGGTGGATGGCGTTGAGGTAGTTGTACACCGTGATGCGCGACACGCCCATGGAGTCGCTGACATCTTCGACTGCACGGCGCAACGTGAACGCACCGCGCTCGTCGAGCATGCGAATGGCACGCTGTTTGTCCTCGCGACTGAGATCGGCCAGACGACCACCGAGCTCGCGCTCGACGGATTCGATGAGCCGGTCCAGGGCACCGTGCAGCGGTGCGGGACGTACCACGGCGATGACCTCGCCTTCCCACATCAGCGGGATGTCACTGGGCTCGCGCTGGCTCACCGGCAGCACCGTGGCGCCGAGGGCTTCGGCGATGGGGCGAACCGCCAGGACCAGGGGATGGCGCGGCAGGCTCATGGGGCACTCTGCGCCACATGCATGGTCACGTGGGTCGCGCCGTTGGCGAATGCTGCGCGGACGAGTTCGGCGATGACCTGCGGCATGGCATCAGCAGCCGCTGTGCAGGTCGACCCGAACGGACCGAACTCGACCCGGGCGCCGATTGCCTCGGCGGCGGACACGGCGGCCGTCACGTGCGGGCCGGGTTGGCCTTCGACGAACGGCTCGACGGTGAATTCAAGTTGCAGCACACCGCGAATCTACGCCGTCGGGGCGCCAATCGAAATCAGCGGGCCCCCATCACCCGTTGCAGGTCCTGCGAGCGCAGTACACAGTCCTGGCCGGCTGCCTCAAATGCCTGGCTCAATCGGTTGAGTGCTGAGCGGAACGTGCTGTTCCAGTCGCCCTCGAACTGATCACGCGCCGGACCAACCCATGTGGTGCCGCCAAGCACCGAGGTGACCGTACCCATCAACGAATTGATGGTTTCCATCTGCTGCTTCAACGTGGTGCCCAGGCGGGCCAGTTGCTCGGGGTTCGCTCCGTACATGCTCATCGTGGGTCTCCTCGGTCGTGGTGCAGACGGATCGCATCTGGAGCCACCCACACACCGCACTGGGTGATCGAGCGGTCGACCTTCTGGAAAGGCCGGCTGCGGCTACCCGGTAACGGTGATGAGCCCACAATCCAGCAGAAGCGCAACGCTGTCGCTCATCACGTCGTGGGTGAGCAGCAGCTCATCGAGCTCTGCCCGGTTCACCCATCGGGTCTGGAGGACCTCGCCATCGGCGAACACGAAGGGGCCGTCGGCGATCACGTGATAACACCGTCCGATCAGTTCGAAGGACTCGTCACCGAAGGTGCCCCCGCCCACTGGTGTGGGCAACACACCGTGCAGACCCACCTCCTCGGCCAACTCACGGACCGCGGCCGCGTCGTACGACTCGCCCGATCCGACCACGCCCCCAACGGCGATGTCCCATGCCCCGGGGCGCACGTCCTTGTCGTAGCTGCGCTGGTGGACGAGCAGTCGCCCGTCACTGCCCTGCACGGCAATGAACACGGCGCGGTGACGCAACCTCTGTGCGCGCATCTCTGGCCGGGTGACCACACGAACGACCTGATCGAACTCATCGACGATGTCGACGAGTTCGACTCCTTCAGCACACACGTCGGCCCGACCCGGTCAATTCGCCAGTTCCGCTCCGCGAGCGCGCAGCTCGAACTTCAGCACCTTGCCGCTGGCGTTCATGGGCAGCACATCGACCAACTGGACGTACCGCGGCACCTTGTAGTTGGCCATGTTGGCGCGGCACCAGGCAATGACATCGTCGGTGACGATGGTTGCTCCGGACTTGGGGATGATGAACGCCATGCCGACCTCGCCCATGCGCCGGTCGGGCACGCCGACGACCGCCACCTGGCTGACACCGGGGTAGCCCATCAACGCGTTCTCGATCTCGGCGGGGTAGGCGTTGAAGCCACCCATGATGAACATGTCCTTCTTGCGGTCGGTGATGCGCACGTTGCCCTGGGCGTCCTGCACGGCCACATCGCCGGTGGCGAGCCATCCCTCGCCGTTGATGGTCTCGGTAGTGGCTGCGGGATCGCCGAAGTAGCCGACCATCACGTTGTAGCCGCGCACCCAGATCTCGCCGGGTTCGCCGGTTGACACATCGGCCCCGGTCGCGTCGACCAGGCGCACCTCGACATCGGGGATGGCCCGGCCAGCGGTGTTGGCGATGGTCTCGATGGGATCGTCGTGACGGCACATCGTGACGATGCCGGTGGTCTCGGTGAGCCCGTAGCCCGTGACGACCGTCTCGAACTTGAGGTCCTCACGCATGCGCCGGATGAGTTCCACCGGAACGGTGGCTGCACCGGTGACCGCCAGCCGCAACGACGACAGGTCGAACGAATCGAGCTGCGGGTGATCGAGGATGGTCTGGTAGATGCTCGGCGGGCCGGGCAGCATGGTGATGCGTTCGTCGACGACGCGACGCATCACCTGCGGTACGTCGAACACCGCATGGGGCACGATGGTGGCGCCCTTGATGAGCGAGGCGACGATGCCCGACTTGAGCCCGAAGGCGTGGAAGAACGGGTTGACGATCAGATAGCGGTCGCCGTGACGAAGGCCCACGACGGTGGCCCACGCATCGAACGCCTTCACCGTGGCGCCGTGGCGCAGCATCGCTCCCTTGGGGCGGCCCGTGGTTCCGCTGGTGAACATGATGTCGCTCACATCGTCGGGCAGCACCGCGGCGCTGCGGGCAATCACCTCGGCCCGGGGCACCGAGGCGCCAGCGGTGATGAAGTCGTCCCACGACACGCACCCGGCGGGCACGTCGCCCGAGATGACCACGACCTTGTCGAGGCAGTCCACGGCATCGGCACCCGCCAGCAGGGCCGGGTAGTTGGTGTCGAGGAAATCGGTCACCGTGAAAAGCATGCGCACGCCCGCGGTGCGTAACACGTAGGCCGCCTCGGGTCCCTTGAAGCGGGTGTTCAGCGGTACCAGCGATGCCCCCGCGCGGTACGCGCCCAGCGCAGCAAGCATCCAGCGCAAGCCGTTGGGCGCCCACACGCACACCCGGTCGCCGGGCTGAATGCCGGCAGCGATGAAGCCCTGCGCTGCCTCGTCGACACGGTCGGCGAGCTGCGCGAACGTAAGCCGCACGTCGCCGTCGACCACGCCCTCAGAGCTGCCATACAGGGCGACGGCCCGTTCGATCACTGCAGGAATCGTTGCCGCGAACGCAGCACCCGATCGGCCCGCATCGGCGCCGTCACTGAACACATCGTCGTAGGTACCCACAGATCGTGGACTATAACTGCCGGAGGCGTTGCCGGCCGCGTCGCCGGACGCGCCACCGGACCGGCGCAACATGGGGGCCACGTGACCGCGTTGTATCTACACGAGACCATCGACATCGTCGGGCAGGGCGCATGGCCGTACATGGCCCACACGCTGCAGGCCAGCGGCAACGAGACCAACCAATTCGTGCTGCAGGGCACCTGGTACGTGATGGGCATCACCGGGCGTTGGCCGCAGGTCATCAACATCTGGGACGTACCGGGTGGTTGGCAGGGGTGGACCGATTCGGTCGATCGGCTGAACCTGAAGCGCCAGCAGAACACCGACCTCGGCCAATGGTGGGACGAGGCCTACAAGTCGCGCACCGGAGGCTTCGACCGCCTGCTCGCCGGGGCACCGCAGAGCCCCACCACCGACACCCTGGTGAGCGCAGGGGTACGCGGGACGCTGTTCGTGCACGAGATCGCAACGGTGCGCTCGGGCACGGCGCCCGCCCACCTCGACGCCGTTGCCAACACGCAGGTACCACTGATGGCCGAGTACGGGTTCGTCGCCACCGGTCTGTACGAGACGTTGATGACCGATACCGAGGTCATCACCGTCTGGGCGGGCAGCGTGCAGTCGCACACCGACCTGCTGCGCGCCGAATACGGGGCCCGTCACGGACCTGCCGGCGGCGACCCGCGGCTTGCCGCATGGCGCCGGGAATCGCGTGAGTACGTTGCGTCATGGAGATCGGAACTGATGACGCCGTACCCCGGAATACCGATCGGTCCGTCCGATCAGCAAGAATCTGGCTCACCGTCAGGACATGATTCATAGGCTGATGTGGTGCCCAGATCGATGGAGGATTGCAGATGACGGCGAAGAGCACAGGACCCACGAAGGGCATCCTCGCGTGGGGCACGCACCTGCCGTACCGACGCCTCGACCGATCCACCATCGCTGCCGTCGCCGGCACCGGCGGTGGGAAGGGCATGCGCACCGTTGCATCGTTCGACGAAGACGCCACGACCATGGGGGCCGAAGCCGCCCGTGCAGCTGTCGGCTCCGTCAATGGCGTGAGTCCAGGTTCCATCTGGTTCAGCACGGTCGCCGTGCCCTATCTCGACAAGACCAACGCCACCACCATCCACGCAGTGCTACGCATGTCACCCGACGTTGCCGCCTACGACGCCATCGGCTCGGTGAAATCTGGAGTGGGTGCACTGCGCGCCGGGTTGTCGGGCGACGCCCCCGCACTCGTGGTGTCCAGCGATCTGCGCTCGGGCCTTCCCGGGTCGGGCGATGAAGCCAGCGGTGGCGACGGCGCTGCCGCGTTGCTTCTGGGCAGCTCCACCGATGGACCGCTGCTCGCTGAGTTCATCGGCCGCGGTGTCGCCACCGAGGAGTTCCTCGACCGGTGGCGTGTTCCGGGCGACAGCCGTTCGAAGTTGTGGGAGGAACGCTTCGGCGAAACCCGCTACGCCGCCCTCGCCCCGGCGGCATGGGCCGCGGCCCTCGCCGCTGCAACGGTTCAGCCGGGTGACATCGACCACCTCATCGTCACCGGCACACACGACCGCGCCAACGCCAGCGTGGCACGCTCGCTCGGTGCACGTACCGAGGCCCTGGTTGATTCGTTGGCTGCAACGGTGGGCAACACCGGCACTGCACACCCCGCCCTGCTGTTGGCCAGCGCGCTCGAACGCGCCACACCACAGCAGATCATCGCGCTCGTCGTCCTCGCTGATGGCGTAGAGGTCCTTCTGTTTCGCACCACGGATGCGCTGGCCGCATACGCTCCGCTGCACACCGTTGCCGAGCAGGTAGCCGGCGGCGGATCCATCACCTACGGCCGATACCTGGCGTGGCGCGGCATGCTCACGGTCGAGCCGCCCCGGCGCCCCGAACCGCCCAGGCCATCGGCCACGGCATCGGGCCGGTCACGCGATTGGAAGTTCGGGTTCGTCGGTTCTGTCGACGGCGAGGGCGAGATCCACATGCCACCGTCGCGGCTCGATCCCGAACGCCGGGCAATGGCTGGAGCCTACGGAACCATCGTCACCTACACAGTCGACAAGCTGTCGTACTCGCTGAACCCACCCGTCGTGTTCGCAGTCGTCGACTTCGATGGCGGCGGACGCCTGCCGATCGAACTCACCGATGTGGACGCGGCCGAGGTGGCCATCGGCGCACGGGTGGAGATGACCTTCCGCAAGCTGTTCACCAGCGACGGCGTGCACAACTACTTCTGGAAGGCCCGCCCCATTCGGGACGGGCATGCGGACAAGGGAGCGAACTGAGATGGCGTCACATGGCATCAAGAACCGGGTGGCCATCATCGGCATGGGGTGCACGCGCTTCACCGAGCACTGGGACAAGGGCCTCGACGATCTGCTCATCGACGCCAGCGACCTGGCGTTCCGCTCGGCCGGCGTGACCAAGCAGGACATCGACGCCTACTGGTTCGGCACTGCGCAATCGGCGATGAGCGGTATCGCGCTCGCACGCCCGCTGCAACTCGAGGGCAAGCCCGTCACCCGCGTCGAGAACTACTGCGCTACCGGCTCGGAGGCGTTACGTCAGGCGTGTTATGCCGTGGCCAGCGGCGCCTACGACAGCGCCATGGCCATTGGTGCCGAGAAGGTGAAAGACAGCGGCATGCAGGGCCTCAATGCCTTCCCCGTGCCCAACGACGGCACCTCGCGAACGCTCACTGCAGCGGCGATGTTCTCGATGGTTGCGCCGGCCTATGCGCAGAAGTACGGCGTGGACCGGGCGGACTTGAAGCGCGTCCTGGCACGCATTGCCTCGAAGAACCATGCCAATGGGGCGAAGAACCCCCTGGCCCAGTTCCGCAAGGAGATGAGCGTCGACCAACTGTGCGCAATGCCCGCAGTGGCCGGGGATCTGTCGGTGTTCGACTGTGCCGGCGTGGCCGACGGCGCTGCCGCCGCCATCGTGGTGCGCGCCGAAGACGCCCACCGCTACACCGACAAGCCGTTGTACATCAAAGCGCTCAGCATGGTGGCCGGCAACGGCAGCGGCCTGATGGACCCGTCGTACGACTACACCACCTTCCCCGAGATCGTGCAGTGCGCACAGGATGCCTATGCCCAGGCCGGCATCACCGACCCGCGCCACGAGCTGGCAATGGCCGAGGTGCACGACTGCTTCACACCCACCGAGCTGGTGCTCATGGAAGACCTCGGGTTCTGCGAACGCGGCACTGCGTGGAGCGAGATCAACGCAGGGTCGTTCGACCTCGATGGCGATCTTCCGGTCAACCCCGACGGCGGGTTGAAGAGCTTTGGCCATCCAACCGGGGCCAGCGGCCTGCGGATGATGTACGAGGCCTGGCTGCAGTTGCGCGGAGAAGCGCCCGAGGAACGGCGCATCAGCACCTACGGCAAGCGCCACCTCGCACTCACCCACAACCTGGGCGGCTACCCCGGCGAGATGGTCAGCTTCATCAGCATCCTCGGCACCGAACTCGACTGAATGCCGGTCGGCATTTGACGGCCATGGCCGGAAATTGCAGTAGGTGTGTGCCCTGTACGGCTCGCATCTACTGCCAGAACGCTCCCGAGTCGGCGTTACGAGCCTTCTGTGTCTTCTCGCACATCGGTGGCGTGTACGCCAAGCTCGATGGGACGGCGTTCAACTGCAAGACGGCGCGCACGCAGGCTGCCGTGCCTTCGTTGGCCGAGCGAACGAACGAACAGTTACGAGAGGTTCGAGCGGAGATGCGACACAATTGCGCCGCTCAGTTCCAGCGTCTCGCGCAAACCCTCATACAGCGATGCCCTCATCGGCGCCGCAAGATTGAAGCTCGCTGAAGTGAATCCGAGATCGAGCGCCTTGCGTGCCAACTCGATGCATTCATCAGGTGTACCTGCAACGGCGAAGTGGCTGACGAGTTCGTCGGCGATCAGTTGGTCGATCTCGGGATCATCGTGACGATCGAGGTCGAAGTACCAGCCGGTTGAGCGGGCCAGTGCTGCGTCTACACGAGCCAACCACGAAGGGTCGAGCGACAGCTCGGCGGGCTTGATCAGGCTCACGTAGTGGGCGACGTAGCGCTTGACGCTGCGGCGCGCCAGGTCTCCATCGGCGGAAACACAGAGCGTAAGGCGCGGAGCCACCTCGACCTCGCTCGGGTCACGGCCGACGCGGTTGGCCCCTTCAGCGATCCACGTCCGATATTGATCGGCAATCGTCGGCGACAAGTAGCGGCCCCCTACCAGTGCCGTATCGGCGATCTCGCCGGCCAACCGCATCATCTGCGGGCTTCGGCTGCCGATGGCAATCGGCACGGGTGAGGTTGGGCCGACCATGCGTGAACGAGCAATCGACACAGTGGAACCAGAGGTGTCGACCACGTCGCCGGCAAGCAACGAGCGGATCACCGCGACCGCCTCACGTACCGCAACCACCGGGCGCGGATAGGTCTGGCCGATGGCTTCCAAGCCCGCACCGACGCCGATGCCGAGGAAGGCCCGACCCTCACTAGCGTCCTGAAGGGTTGCCATCGTGCTTGCGAGCACTGCCGGATGTCTGGAGTACGGGTTGGTGACCATGGGGCCGAGCTGTACTCGGGTGGTCGCGCGGGCGATCAAGCCGAGCAGTACAAAACAGTCGGGCCAGAACACCACGTCGCTGATACCAACCCGATCAAAGCCGGCCTCCTCGGCGATCTTGGCCAGGTCAACCACCTGTGCGCTCGTCATCCCGGGTGAGATCTCTGCTTCGAACGTCAGTGCCGTCACACCCGAAGTTTGCCACGGGTTCCTTAACGCTGCAGTGTGCTGGCAGCGATGTCCCTCCGTGGCCGCTCATCGGTGCCGGCCGGGCCTCGCTGATCTTGAAGAATTCCATCAGTCGCGACCCGCAACGGTTCGCGAACAGTGCGTGGGGCGCGGCGTCGATCAGCAAGACTGTGTCGCGTGCCACCCACCCCGATGAACGACGCGAACATTCCAGAAGCCGCTGGACCCGAGGCGCTGGGTGAGTCGCGGCGAGAGGGCGAGTGTCGCGAAGTAGCCGATGGGGTGTACTTCCTGGCTGGCTTCGGTAACACCACCTTGATCGTCGGTTCCGACGGTGTTGCTGTTGTTGACCCTGGGCTGTTCGCGAATGGCCCGCGTGTGGTCGCCGAGCTGCGCCAGCTCACCGATCTGCCCGTGCGCTATGTGATCTACACCCACGGACACTTCGACCACGCGTTCGGGACGCCAGCCTTGCTGGAGGACGCCGAGGCCAGGGGAGACCAGCCGCCCGACATCGTTGGTCATGTCAATGTGGCGCGGCGATTCGCTCGCTACGCCAAGACGTCCGGCCACCTGGCCACCACCTACGACATGCAGTTCGCGAGCTGGGGTCCGGGTGGCGGCGATCTTGTACGACGCGCCCGTTACTGCCCGCCGACCATCGAGTACGAGGATCGCCTTGTTCTTGACGGCCTCGGCAACCGGACCATCGAGTGCCGACACGGTTTAGGGGAGACCGACGATCACACGTGGGTATGGGTACCCGAGTCGAAAGTGATCGTGGGCGGGGACTTCATCGTCTCGTCGCTTCCAAATGCGGGCACGCCGTTCCGGGTGCAGCGATTCGTGTTGGAGTGGGCAGAAGCGCTCGAGGAGATGGCGTCGGTCGAGCCCGCTGTGGTGATCAGTGGTCATGGCGGAGTGTTCACCAAGAGCAGTAGTGACATGCTCATGACAACGGCTCGCGCCCTGCGCTACCTCGATGCAGAGGTGGTCCGACGCCTCAATGAAGGACAGTGGCAAGAGCAGATCCTTCATGAGGTGAAGCTGCCCGACGACCTCGTTGATCACCGGTTTCTCCAGCCGCCCTACGGCTGCACCGAGTTCGTCGTTCGCGACATCATGCGGCGCTACATGGGCTGGTACGACGGCAATCCGTCGATGCTCTTCCCCAGCCGCAAGTCAGAGATTGCCGGTGAACTCGTCCAACTCGTTGGGAGCGCTCGCCCCATCGTTGACAGGGCTGCGGTGCTCGGCCGATCCTCGGACGTCTCCGATTTGCAGCTTGCGTTACACCTTCTGGATGTCGTGCTCGAGAACCACGGCGACGAGGCTCACCGCGCCAGTGCATTGAAGGCTGAGATCCTCGAGGCTCGCGCCAAACACGAGCGGTCCTTTGTCGCCCACAACATCTTGCTCTCGGCGGCAGCTCTCGAACGTGACAACGCAGCCGCAGGCGGTGGCTCAACGAATACCTCTGGCGTCGATCGATGTTGAGAGATCGGTGAACAAGAGCACCATCGCTTGAGCATCAGCCACGTGCGGAGTCCAAGTGGTCGACAGGAATTCGCTTGATCATCACTCCGCAAGCCGTCACGGTCGCGAAGTGCGCGACGCAGCGTGGAAGCGGCTTCGCAGCTTGGGACAGGTCGAGGGCGTCGTAATGCTCCGCCAAATCGGACCAGATCGCACCGGCTTTGCTGGAAGGTCGGTCTACGAACGGGCGACTGCCAAGGTACGGATGCGGCGTTCGATATTTCCGGGCGATGGGTGGAACTGCCAGTGGATGTGAGCCCCAAAGGGCACACATCCACTGCCAGAACGATCCAATTCCTCGACGGGTTCGCTCCAGACCCTGTCGATGGTGTTCCGGTCGAACTCCCGCTACACACTCGTCGCGAGACCTGCATGAGCATCCCCAGCGAGATGCGAGATGCGAGATGCGAGATGCGAGATGCGATTCCGCATGCGGTGCCCCGTGTTGCCGGCGACGTGTAGCCAGCCGGGAAAGTTTGGCACCAGCCCACCACGGTGACCAGCGGTCATAAGATTACGACCAGCTCAGGAACCGTCCTCGAGCGCAACGAGTGCGTGTCAGCGCGTGAGCATCTGGATCACGATCGCCGCAGCGATGACGCCTCGGCTGCTCCAACCGATCGCGCGAATCCAGTTCGTTCGGACCAGACGCCTGTGGCGAAGCGGATCGAAGCCGTGAGCAAGGGCTGCGTGTTGCGGCACCTGTAAGAACACGGTGCTGGCATGAATCACGCCGAGCACAGCCACACCAACAAGCGCCCAGACGCGCGACACTCCGGTGGGTGGGGCGATCGCCAGCCACAGCGCAGTGACTCCCTCGGTAGCCATCAACGGACCGACGACGAACGACGTGAGCCGCTGATGCGACTCTTCGTATGCGGCAAATCCCTCGGCCCCTACGGCTGCGAAGAGCGGGTAGTGCACCACCTGCACGAACCAGATGAGTCCCACCATGGTTGCCGTAGCGAACAGGTGGGCGGTCAACAGGATTGCCTCGATGGTATTCATTGGCTCACCACTATCTTGACCACGCATGATCAAAACTACCGGCGAGGCAGAATCAATCGTCGGTGTCAGCTGCGAGCGCCGGTGAACGCAACGCATCCGCTGATGGGATCTTCGGTGCTCGTTGCCGGGGCAACGGGCGGTCTCGGCCGTGCCATCGGTGCCGAGTTGGCGCGCCGCGGTGCAGTACTCACGCTTGTGTCGCGCAGCGCTGAACGCCTTGGCGAACTCGACCTACATGGGGCGCGCGCCGCACTCGACTTGCGGTCCCCCGAAGCCTGTGCGGCGGCAGTGACTACGGCCGTGGGTCACTGCGGACGTCTCGACGTGGTGATCAATGCAGTTGGTGTGGTGGCGTTCGGCGCGTTGGACGATTTGTCGATCGACACGATGGAAGAACTGTTCCTCACCAACACGTTCGTGCCGATCATGCTCGCTCGGGCTGCGCTACCAGTGCTGCAACCGGGCGGGGCGTTGGTCAACATCTCGGGCGTGATCGCCGAAATGAACCTCCCCGGGATGGCAGCGTACGGCGCGTCGAAAGCGGCGGTCCGCTCGTTTGACCAGGCGCTCGCACGAGAGGCTCGTCGGCGCAATGTTCGTGTCCTCGATGCCCGACCGCCACATACCGAGACCGGCTTGGCCGAGCATCCACTTGCCGGCACTGCACCGCGCATGCCGGCGGGACTCGCTCCAGCGCACGTTGCCACCGTGATCTGTGATGCTCTCGAATCCGGTGCCAGCGACCTGCCCAGCACGGCGTTCACGACCTGATACCGCGGTCGCAATGGTTGTGCCTCGACCGACTCCGAGCGGGTATTCGGCGACCATGCTCGGCTGACAGCAGTGCCGATCTCAGTGCCGATCTGTAGTTCCTGACGATGGGTGGAACTGGCCGTGGATGCGCGCCCTGCAGGGCTCACATCCACTGCCAGAACGCGCACTGCCGACGTGCAGTGGTCATTCGCCAAGGTGCGTCCCGACGCTGATGAGAGTGCCCCGTCTGAACCCCGGCACTAGGGTCGGTTGCGTGGACAGAGTCGCAGAACTTCATGCAGCAGCCCTCGCCGTACAGCAGCACGCGCATTGCCCGTATTCGCACTACAAGGTCGGGGCAGCCATCCTCACCACCACGGGGCGCATCTTCGCCGGATGCAACGTGGAGAACGCCGCCTATCCGCAGGGCGCGTGTGCCGAGGCCAACGCCATCGGCGCGATGGTGTCAGCTGGCGAGACCAAGATTGCTGCGGTGCTCACCGTGTGCGACGGCGAGGTATTGGGCACCTGCTGCGGCGGTTGCCGTCAGCGCATCCGCGAGTTCGCCGACCTCGACGTGCCCATCTACGCCGCCGACGGCAACGGCGTACGCGCCACGTTCACGCTCGGTGAGTTGCTGCCCCATTCGTTCGGGCCCGACCACCTGCACTGACCACCTGCACTGACCACCTGCACTGATCACGCAGGAGTGCTCTACGATCGAACCGATGTCTGATCGTCTGCCCTATCTGTCGTCCAAGCTCCAGGGTTTTGGAACCACCATCTTCGGTGAAATGTCCGCGCTGGCACTTGCCACCGACTCGGTCAACCTCGGCCAGGGTTTCCCCGACACCGATGGCCCGCGTGAGGTGCTCGATGTAGCGATCGCAGCAATCAACAGCGGCCAGAACCAATACCCACCGGCCATTGGCGTCGCCAGCCTGCGCGAGGCCATTGTCGAACACCAGCAGCGCTTCTACGGCCTGAGCTTCGATGCTGCCACCGAGGTGCTGGTCACCGCAGGATCCAGTGAAGGACTGGCCAGTGCGCTGCTGGCCCTGCTGGACACCGGCGACGAGGTCATCACGTTCGAGCCGATGTTCGACATCTATCAGGCATGTATTGCGATGGCCGGCGGGCAGGTACGAGCCATCACACTGCATCCGCCGGCATTCGGCATCGACCTCGACGAAGTACGAGCAGCGGTCACCCCGCGCACCAAGCTGATCCTGCTCAACTCGCCGCACAACCCCACCGGCAAGGTGTTCACCCGCGGCGAACTGCAGGGCATCGCCGACATCGCCATCGAGCACGATCTCATCGTGGTCACCGACGAGGTCTACGAGCACCTTGCGTTTGACGGCCTCGAGCACATCCCGCTCGCCACGCTGCCCGGCATGCGCGATCGCACGCTCACCGCATCAT
>CAFBLP010000052.1_pt1 | contig 23064 bp, 22 predicted proteins | sample 7268181 | NCBI WGS metagenome assembly CAFBLP01 (sample SAMEA6814034, study PRJEB35770) | freshwater metagenome | biome: Freshwater; feature: Freshwater reservoir; material: water | place: Czech Republic | collected 2017-05-23 | depth 30m m | reverse complement strand
TCGACGTCGTGGATGCTGTGCTCCAACAGGGTGCCCGATCCGGCGAGCGCCTTGTCGCCGCGCCAGGTGCTGCCGTAATGGCCCTGCACCGGGATGAACTGATCGTCGCGGAAGACCACGGCCATCACCCGACCGGCGGTGGCTTCGGTCACCAGGTGCCGCGCCCACAGGTATGCGGGCGAGCGACGGAGCACCAGGCCGACCTGGTTGGTGATGCCTGCCCGGTCGACCGACGCGGCCATGTACTCGGCCGCATCCAGCGACATGGCCAGTGGCTTCTCGCAGAAGATGTGCAGCCCCCGCTCGGCTGCCTTGGCCACGAGCCGTGGGTGCTCGCTGGTCCAGGTGCAGACGTACACGGCATCGCACGAATCGAGCACTTCGTCCTCGGTGGCGCACACGGTGTGGCCCGAGACAGCAGCGAACGCCTGGGCGCGTGCGGTATCGGGGTCGTAGACCCCGGCGCGCACGACCCCGCACTGCGCCTCGGCCCCGCTGCGGCGCAGGCTCTTGCTGTGATAGCTGGCGATCAAACCGGCACCCAGGAACCCCACCCGCAATCCAACGCCCATGGACCACGACGCTAGTGGGTGCTGTTGGCGTGCGCTTCCCCGTACGTTCACCTTCAAGGGTGGGCAACAGCCGGTCACCACGGCAGGATGGACGTATGCGAATCCTGCTCACGAACGACGACGGCATCGACTCGGTGGGCTTGCACGTGCTCGCCCGCGCCATGCGCCGCCACGGCGACGTGGTGGTCGCGGCGCCAGATCGGGAATTCTCGGGTGCCGGTGCGGCGCTCGGCGCCTTGCATCTGATGCAGCCCGAGGTGCACCAATGCACCATCGAGGGCATCGACGAGGCATGGTCGGTCACCGGACCCCCGGCGCTGTGTGTGATGTTCTCCCGCCTCGGTGCGTTCGGGGCGCCCTTCGATCTGATCGTGTCCGGCATCAACCCCGGAGCGAACGTGGGCCGCTCGGTGTACCACTCGGGCACCATCGGTGCTGCGCTCACCGCCCGCAACGGCGGCATTTCTGGCGTCGCAGTCAGCCAGGCCGTGACCGGGTTCGGGGTCGAGGGCCAGGGTTGGGACGAGATGCTCATCGGCCAGAAATGGGAGACCGCTGCTGCCGTGGCCGACGCCTTCGTGGAGGGCCTTGTGGCCGACATGCCGGCCGATCCGGTGGTCGTCAACCTCAACGTGCCCAACGTGGAGATCGATCAGATCAAGGGCTGGCGCCGCGCCACGGTCGGTATGGAGCCGCCGCGCAAGATGGCCGGTGCCGTGCTCGAACCCAAGCAGGGCCACGCCGGCACGTTCCACGTACGGATGTCGTGGGGCGATGCTCTGGCGTTGCCCACTCACACCGATGGCGGCATCGTTGAGGCCAACGAGGTCGCCATCACCTATCTCAGCCGCATCGAGCACTGCGAGCGCGACGACATGGGCCTGGGCGAAGCGAGCTTGCACAGAATGCTCAGTCGCTGACCCGCAGTCGGGTCGGGCCAGTGCCTATGGGCGACGTTCGCAGTCGGCCAGCGTGACGGTGCGATCGGCGATCGCAGCAGCTTCGTCGCGGTCGTGGGTCACGATCAGCGCAGTGGTGGCGGTGGATCGCAGCAAGTGGGAGAGCTCGTTGGCCAACTGATCGTGCAACTCGCGGTCGAGCCCGGTGAGCGGCTCGTCCAGCAACACGATGCGCGGCGACGGGGCCAGAGTTCGTGCCAGCGCAACACGTTTTGCCTCGCCGCCGGAGAGTCCGGTCACCCGCCGCCCGGCGAATTGGTCGAGGCCGATCATGCTGAGTAGTTCGGTGACGCGCCGACTGCGCCGGGCCACCTCCCACCCCTGCATCCGGAGGCCGAACTCGATGTTCTGTGCAACCGTGCGGTGGGGGAACAGCTGCTCGTCCTGAAAGACCATGCCGATGTTGCGTCGGTGGGTGGACAGAGTGGTGATGTCGACAGCGTCGAGCGCCACGCTGCCGCTGTCGGGCACGAGCAACCCGGCGATCACGCGCAGCAGCGTGCTCTTGCCTGAGCCGGAGGGGCCGAGCAGGGCCACGATCTCGCCGTTCGCAACATCGATCGAAACCCGGTTCAGTACTTGGCGCTCGCCGAACGACACGCTGACATCGCGAACTTCAAGCACGTTGGTCCGATCCAAGTCGTACGGCTTCCACGGCCCCAATGATGACAAAGGTCAACGCTGCGAGCACGGTTGCCAGCACGTACCCCTGCGCGTGCAACAGTGCTCCGGGACGATTGAGCAGCCGTTCGATCGCGATCGGCAGGGTCTCGCGGCCGCTGCGGGTGAGCAGCGATGTGGCGCCGAACTCGCCGAGCGAGATGGCCAGTGCGAAGCCGGCGCCGGTGAGCAGTGGGCGTCCCAGCATGCGCAGATCGATCTCACGCCAGACCCGTATCGGCGACGCACCGAGGGTGCTGGCAGCGTCGCGCAGATCCGGATCGATCGACCGCAGGACCGGCAGAAGCAGGCGCACCACGAACGGCGTGGCCACCAGCGCGTGACCGAGCGGGATCATCCAGGGTGAACCGCGCCAGTCGAACGGTGCGGTGTCGAAGGTGATCAGCAGGCCGAAGCCGATGGTGACGGCGCTGGTGCCCAGTGGCAACATCAGCCCGGTGTCGAGCAGACGTCCGCCCCGGCGGAGCGTGCTGATGGCCAGTGCTGCGCAACCGCCCACGACAACGCTGATCACCATCGCGATCAGGGCGAAGCGCAACGACGTGACGACGGACGCCAGCGGATCGAAACCGGCCACCACCGTTGGCCGGCTGGCATCGTTGGCGTGGGCGCCGAACACCGAACGCCACGCCGCCAGCGAGTGACCCGGGCCGGTGCGAAGGCTCCGGTCGACCAGCGCAGCCACGGGCACAGCGATGGCGACGAGGATCGCAATCGTGGCGCCGATGACGAAGGCGCGTTGGCGAGGCGTGCGCGCCCGCTGCCGGTGGGTGAGTGGCGCCAGATCGAGGGCCCGGCGGTGCGTGGTCTGCAGGCGCGAGAACCAGGCAACCGCCAGGCCGAGGACCACTAGCTGTGCGACCGACAGCACAGCGGCAACGCCCACGTCGCCGAAGCGGGTGGCCTGCTGCCAGATCTCTACCTCCAGCGTCGGGTGCGCCGGGCCACCGAGTAGCCGCACCACGCCGAACGATGTGAAGGTGAACAGGAACACGATGCTGGCGGATGCGGCGATGGCAGGTGTGAGCAACGGCAGGGTGATCTCGCGCATCGTGCGCGACGGTGAAGCGCCGAGTGTGCGGGCTGCCGCACCGAGGTCGGGGGGCAGTTGCTCCCAGAGGCCACCGACGCCGCGCACCACCACCGCGACGTTGAAGAACACATGGGCCATCACGATGGCGATCACGCTCTGATCGAGCCGGTCCGGGAGCAGGGCCAGGAACGCTGCACCCACCACGACGGTGGGCAGCACGAACGGCACGGTGATGGCTGCCGTGAGCAGTCGTCGCCCACGGAACTCGAACCGGGCGAGCAGGTATGCGGGGACCAACCCGATCGCCACGGTGAGCATGGTGCTGAGGCCCGCCTGCCAGGTGGTGAACCACGCAATGTGGCGGATCGCTGGGTCATGCAGGGCCGAGCGCAACGACTCGAGCGTGAACGACCGCCCGATCAGCGTGCCGACCGGCCACAGGTAGAACACTCCAATGAACACGGTGGCGGGCACGGCAAGCCCGCCCACCACCCATCGGGGCAGTCGGTTGGAGCTGCTCTCGGCGCGGCGGTCGGGGCGCGTCACCGCACCACGATCTCGGTCCAGGTGGTGATCCAATCCTTCGACTTGGCCTCGATCTCAGCAGGTGACACGGTGAGCGGATCCTTCGGGCGCACGGCGTAGTCGGTGAACTCCTGTGGCACCGTGGCCCCGGTGCGCACCGGGTACACGAACAGCGTGAGCGGCAGCATTTCCTGAAAGGCCATCGACACGAGGTAATCGACCAGTTGCCCGGAAGCGGTGGGGTACTTGGTGCCGCGCAGCACGCCGGCGAACTCCACCTGATGGAAACAGCTCGACGCCATCACCCCGGTGGGGGCGGTGTCGGGTCGTGGGGAAGCAAAGACCACCTCGGCGGGCGGGCTGGACCCGTAACTGACCACGAGTGGGCGGGGGCCCTTGCCCGTGGAGGCCGAGAACTGTTCGTAGTACGCCTGATCCCAACTGTCGACGACGCTGACCCCGTTCGCTCGGAGGCTCTGCCAGTACTGCTGCCAACCAGCGTCGCCCGATGCTGCAATGGTGGCGAGCATGAACGCCAGCCCGGGTGACGAGGTGGCCGGGTTCTCTACCACCAGCAGATCCCTGTACGCGGGCTGGGTGAGTTCATCAAGCGTGGTCGGTGGCGCCAACTCGTGTTCGGCGAACCAGGCGATGTCGTAGTTGATGCAGACGTCGCCCTCATCGACGGGGGTGAGCTCGTGCCTGGGGGCGAGGGCCACTGCTTCGGGGTTGAGTGCACTCAGTTGCGGCGAGGTGTACGGCCGGAACACTTCGGACCGCAGAGCCCGCGCCAGCAGCGTGTTGTCGACGCCCCACATGACGTCGCCCTCTGGCTTGCCGGCGGTGAGCGCAGCCTTCGACAACATGGTTCCTGCATCGCCCGCCGTGACCACTTTGACGGCGATGCCGGTGGCTGTGGTGAAGGCGTTGAAGGCTTCGGGCTCCACGCTGAACGAGTCGTACGCGACCAGGGTGAGTGATGTGGGCTTGGGTTCTGGGCTCGATGTCGTTCCGCTGCCGCACGCCGCCGCGATCAGTGCAAGTGCAACTACTGAAGCGGTGTGTCGTTTCATGGGTGGTCTCCGAAATGATTGGGAATGACGATGGTGAGGATCCCGGCAGCGATGCTGACGTGAAGGTCGGGTTCGTCGGTCTGGTTGCTGATACCGAGGCTCGATGCAGGGTGGATCGATGCAGCATGGAGAGGCCATCGGGCACCGCTCAGCGTGACTCCCTGCACCTCGCCGTGGAGGGCCAGCAACGAGAACGTCGCACCGAGCGGTAGGCGCAGGTTCGCAGTGCGCGGACCGTGCAGCACCTGCACCATCGTGGTGCCCCACCGCCCGGTCACCGAGTCGCACTCGGCCAGGGAGGAGTGACCCAGCGCGGTGAGCGCAGCGAGGGTATGGTCCAGTCGGTCACCGCCACCGCCGAGCAGCAGCACATGGGTCGCTCCCGCAGCCACTGCGGCGGCCAGGGCGAGCTCGGTATCGGTGGAGTCCTTGTCGGCCGGGTGGGCATCCACCGTGATGTCCATTCGGTGCGCCCAGGCCAGCCCCTCGCTGCTGATCGAATCGAGGTCACCCACCACCGATGAGGGGACCAACCCGGCCGCCAGGGCATGGTCGAGCCCGGAGTCGGCCGCGACAATGAACGCATCGGGCGGTAGATCACGAACGGCATGTGGCGACAGGGGATCCCCGCCGACGATGACGATTGCGGTTCTGGTGCGTGACACCGGTTGCTTCCCTCCGCTGGCATTACCCAGATCAGGTTTGAAGGGTCGATGCCGGCGTGCACCCTCTCAGCCCGCCGAACCTGCGAGCTCCCCGTGTGTTGAGCAGATCATAGCGCCGATTGGTTGACGACCAGCGGCCGTGCCCAGAGCTGTGCCGTGCAGACTAGGGTCGGGCGAATGCCAAGCGACTTTGCCTTGAAGACCATGAACGCCGTGCATCGGACCATCTTGAAGGCCAGCTTTGGCCGCGTCGGCTGGAGCGCTGGCAACATGCCGGTACTCGAGCTCACCACCATCGGTCGCAAGAGCGGCGAACCCCGCTCGGTGATGTTGACATCACCGTTGCAGGAGGGCGCGACCATCGTCATTGTTGCGTCCCGTGGTGGTGACGATCAGCATCCGGCGTGGTTGCTCAACCTGCGCGACACGCCGCAGGTGCAGGTGGCGTTCAAGGGTGCTGCCAAGCAGTCCATGTCGGCCAGAGTGGCCACTGCCGACGAACGGGCGCGCATGTGGCCGTTGATCACTGCCACGTACAAGAACTACGCCGGTTATCAGACCAAGACCCAGCGCGAGATCCCGCTGGTCCTGCTCGAACCGGCGGCCTGAGGTCCGGCGGCCCTGACGGCCCGTGGGTCAGGCCCCGGGCCCGCGCTGGTTCATCAGCACGAAACTCAGCAGCCCCCCGAGCACCAGGCCCATGCCGAGCAACTGCCAGCCGTGCAGGGTTTCGCCGACGATCAGGAACGACCACACGGCGGCAAGGGCCGGCTGGGCCACCTGGGCGATGCCGATGGTGCCGATGGGGATGGTCTTTTGTGCGAACACCATCAGGCCGTGTGCGCCCACGCCGGTGACGACGGTGAGCAGCGCGATGTAGCGCCAGCCCGTGCTGCTGACATCGAACATGTTGCCGTTGATCAGCGCCAGCGGCAGCACGGTCACGATGGCGATCGGTGTGATCGAGGCCATGAAGGTGACCACGTCCATGTCGCGACGGAAATGCCGCGTGGTGGCGATGTAGGTGGCCCACAGCATCATCGCCGTGATGCCGAGCAGGTTGCCCTTCATCGAGGCATCGCCCTTGGCCGGAGCCGTGAACAACACGATTGCCACGCCGCCGAAGGCCACGAGCGCGAAGAACAATGCACGAACGTTGATGTACTCCTTGAAGAACCTCGCACCGATGGGCACCACGAGGAACGGCGTGAGCGAGCCGATCAGTTCGGCGTTGGCCACGCTGTTGTGTGTGGCCCCTGCATAGAAGCAGGTGATGTTGAGACCGAAGAAGATGCCCGGGATGAGGGCCTGTTTGAGGTTGGCGAGGCGGATGTGGCGACCGCGGGTCCAGAGGATTCCGTTCCACACAATGGTGGTGGTGACCATGCGCCAGAACGCCACCAGTACCCCAGGGGTATGGGCGCGTTTGACCAGCGTGGACCCGAGCGAGAAACACAGCACGACGCCGATCACGGCGACCAGGCCGACCCTGCGGTTGCTCGGCGCTCGGCGGGTGGGGGCTGTCTCGTGCGCGAGGGTCACTGAGGCAGGTCCCGGTACAGGTCGGGTTCGATGTAGATCAGGCCCACCGTGGGCACACGGGCGCGAATGGCCCGTTCGGCATCGTCCACCGCGACGGCCAGATCGGCCATCGAGATCTCGCGTTCGAATTCGACCTTGGCCGCCACCATCAGTTCCTCGGGGCCGAGGTGCAGGGTGCGGATGTGGATCATCCGGATGACGCGTGGAGACGATGTCAGCGCCTCGATCACGGCCTCCTGGTCGATGCTGGAGGCGGCTTCGCCGATGAGCAGGGCCTTCATGCGCACGGCGAGGATCACAGCGATCACCATCAGCAACAGGCCAATGGCCACCGACCCGAGGGCGTCCCATCGGGCGTTGTCGGTGAGCGAGGTCATGACCACGCCGAACAGAGCGAACACCAGGCCGATCTCGGCACCAACGTCCTCGAGCAGCACGATCGGTAGTTCGGGTTGCTTGGCGGTGCGGACGAACCGCCAGTAGGACATCTCGGCAGGCTTCACATGGCGCACCTCGCGTACGGCCGTGAGCAACGAGAACGTCTCCAGCGCAACGGCGGCAAGCAGAATGCCCACCGCGACGCCGATGCTCTCGGCGGCGTGCGGGTGCAGGAGCTTCTGTACGCCTTCGTACAGTGCAAACAGGCCGCCACCGCTGAACAACACCAGTGCCACCACGAAGGCCCAGAAATAGCGCTCGTTGCCGAAGCCGAACTGGTGGGTCTCCGTGGGCGCCCGACGCGATCGCTTACCACCGAACATGAGCAGCGCCTGATTGCCGGTGTCGGCCAGCGAGTGGCTGGCCTCGGCCAGGAGACCGGCCGAACCGGTGATCAGGAAGCCAGTGAGCTTGGCGACCGCGATACCCAGGTTGGCGAAGAACGCTGCGATGATCGCCTTTCGGCTGCCTTCCTGCACACGGTTAGGTTGCCATACTTGGGGTAGAAGCGCGGCAATCAGGTCGCGGCAATGGAAGGGGATCGACGTGGGTCAACTCGACGGACGGGTGGCACTGGTCACCGGTGGGGGCCGCGGCATCGGACGCGGTATCTCCGAACTGCTCGCAGCACACGGGGCGAGCGTTGCAGTCAACTATCGGCGAGATGCCGATGCAGCGGCCGAGACCGTGGCGACCATCCGCGCCGCCGGTGGCACGGCGTCGGCATATGCCGCGTCCGTGGATGACGCCGACGCAGATCGGGCGATGGTCGACGCCGTCGTTGCTGATTTTGGCTACATCGATCTGCTCGTCTGCAACGCAGGCATCGCGTCCCGCGGTCAATCGGTCGCAGACACCGACCCTGCCGAGATGCAGCGCGTTGTCGCCACCCACGCCTTCGGCGCGCATCATCTCTCGCGCCTGGTGCTGCCATCCATGCGCCTGCGGGCGCGTGGCGACATCGTGATGATCTCCTCGGTGGCCACCTCGCACATGGGCGCCAACGGGGCGCCCTACAACATGGGCAAGGCCGCACTCGAGGCCCTGGCCCGGACGCTCGCCAAAGAGGAGCGCCGCCACGGCATTCACGTGAACACCGTGGCGCCCGGCCTGGTCGAGACCGACATGGGTGTGCGTCTGGCCAGGGCAATGACCGGCGACGCCGATATGCATGATCTCCGTGGGCTCGACGCAAGTTCGCCCTTCGGCCGGGTCTGCCAGCCCCTCGATGTGGCCAATGTGGTGTTGTGGCTCTGCAGCGACGGGGCGGGCTATGTCACCGGCCAGCGCATCGAGTGCGACGGGGGCGGTCCGGGCTGAACCGCACCGCTCCGTCGACCCAGCCGGTAGCGTTTTCGGCGTGAGCCCCCTTTCTGCACAAGTCGACGCCGAACTGATCATCTCCGTCACCTCCGCCGCCCACGCGCAGATCATCACCATGCGCGATGACGAGCCCGAAACCGATCGCCTCGGGCTCCGGCTCGAGATCATCAGCGAACCCGGGCAGGAATTCCGATACGACCTCTCGTTCGAGGTCACCACCAAGGCAGCGATCACTGATCAGGTGCGCACGCACGATGGACTCAAGGTCATCATCCCGGCCAAGGACATTGATCTGCTCACCGGAGCCACGCTCGATTTCACCGACTCGCAGGGTCTGGTCATCCGCAACCCGAACAAGCCTTCGGCGCCACAGATCGAGGGTCTGGTGCGCGACGACGCGCTGTCGGCCGAGATCGAGGCGGTCATCTCCAGCGAGGTCAATCCGGCGCTCGCTGCGCACGGTGGCTTCGTTACCTTTGTGGGTCACGACACCGAGGGCACGGCGTTTCTCACCATGGGTGGCGGTTGCCACGGATGCTCGATGAGCCGCATGACCATGCTCGATGGGGTACAGACGATGATCGTCGAGCAGATCGACGCGATCGAGCGGGTGAAGGATCTCACCGATCACACCAGCGGCGAGAACCCGTACTACCACTGACCCCGGGCGCTCGGCACTGACCCGGACATGCCGCTAGCTCCAGCGGATCTGCACACCGTCGCGGAACAGGGCGAGCACCGCCGCATCGCCCGCGATGCCGAGTCGCTCGGTGCCCTGGCGGTTCCACAGCGCTTCGTAGATGTCGGAGCTGGCACCACCCACCGTGCAGTCAGCGTCTGCTGCCGAACGCACCGCGAGCCGCTTCGTCACTGCGGGCTGATCGCTGATCGTCACCAGCCATGTGGCTGCGGTGTCGTCGGGCGCGATCAGTAATCGCCGCGGTACATCGCTGCGCAGCTGCGTGCGCTTGCGCGGCGCAAAGCCCGTGAGCAGTTCGTCGATGCCGTCGGCGGCCATGTCAGCGGTGAAGCCGGTGTCGCGGCCGAGGGCCGACTCGGCATCGACCCGGTGCATGGCGACCTCGTGCGCCTGGCGCCGGGCCCAGAAGAGTCGCGGGGCCGGGGCATCCTCGAGGAAGGTGAAGCAACGCAGCTCGGGATCCGCACTGCGCAGGGTTGCCGTCAACGCGCGGGCGCCGTCCTCGAACCAGCTCACCAAGTCGTCGTCGCCGGGCAGCGCTCCGAGGTACTCCTCGGTTTGCTCGGCCGGGTTCATCAGCGCGTGGCGCACCAAGGCTCCGCACCAGCGCTGCACCTCGCCGATGTGCAGCACCAGGTCGCGCATCACCCATTCGGGACATGGGGGAAGTGCCGCGTCGGGACCGGCCTCGCGGGCCGCAGCGGCCAACAGGGCGCTGTCGGACTGGAGCGCAGCGAGATACTGATCGATGTTCAACATGTGTTTCCGTTCTTGGGTTGCATGGGATGTCTCATCTGAGGCTTTCGTATCGAGCGCATATCGCCGGTCGGTGACCGGCATTGATCGACAGCGACCCTCTCGTTTACGCTCGGGCGAATGAGCTCTGACCCGGGTCGACTGTACGCCGCCGCACGCGAACGAATCACTGCAATTGCGCAGGATCTCCCCGCCGGAGCCGCCGAGCGCGTCTGTCCGGCCACGCCGGAATGGACCGTGCACGAGGTGCTTGCGCACCTGCGCGGCGTCACGGAAGACGTTCGCTTGGGCAATCTCGTTGGTGTCGCCACCGACCCGTGGACCGCGAAGCAGGTCGAACGGCTCGGTGCGACCCCGATCGCTGAGTTGTTGTCCGGCTGGGCCGAGGACGCGCCGCTCATCGAAGCGGTGCTCTCCATGCCGAACCCGGGTGAGGCGCTGCTCGCCGTGTTCGATGCGCACGCCCATGAGGCCGACCTGCGCGGCGCGCTGGGTCTTGCGCCGTTTCTCGCCGACGAGTTCGCCGAGTGGTGCGCACCCAAGTTCGCACGGGGCTTCATTGCCAAAGCCGCCGCGGCCGACCTGCCGGGCGTGCAGGTGGTGACTGACGAGGGCGATCGCATCGGTGCCACCGATGCGCCCACGGTGCTGCGCCTCAGCCGGTTCGAGTTTTTCCGCGCTGTGCTCGGGCGTCGCAGCGCAGCGCAGGTGCTGGCGTACAACTGGGGTTCGGCCGATGCGGCCGCCTACCTGACGCACCTCTTCGTGTTCGGGCCGCGCGCCGACGATCTCGTCGAGTAGCAGCACACGTCCCGCCAGCGGCGAACGATGTGCTCACCCTCCGCGCTGTGGCCCGCGGACGAGCTGGCCCGGCAACTCGCCGGTGAACTCGTCGTCGGCAACCGTCTGCACGCCGTTCACGAACGTGGCCCGGTAACCATGTGCCTTCTGCACTAATCGCCGACCCTTGGCCGGTAGGTCGAAGGCCATACGTGGCATCTCGAACGACAGTGCGTCGTAGTCGATCAGGTTGAGGTCAGCGCGCATGCCCGGGGCCACGAGACCACGGTCGAGCAGCCCGTACAGCTGCGCGGTCTGGCGGGTCTGGCGGTGCACCACATGTTCGAGGGCCAGACGCGGGCCACGGGTGCGGTCGCGCGTCCAGTGGGTGAGCATAAAGGTGGGCGTGCCGCCGTCGCAGATGGCCCCGCAGTGTGCGCCCGCGTCGCTGAGCCCCATGCGCGTGCGGTCGTGCAGGGTGGCCTCATAGGTCATCGACAGGTCGCCATAGCTGTAGTTGAAGAAGGGGGCGTAGATCATGCCGTTGCCATCGTGGCTGGTGAGTTGATCGAGGATCAGCTGCATCGGAGCAACGCGTTGGACGTCGGCTCTGGCCGCGACCGATGCGGCGGCGTCGGGCTCGTAGTCGATGTTGGCGCCGTCGACGGGGTAGATGCGGCCGAGCTTGTCCAGCACCACGGCCCGGAACAACCCGCCATCGTCGGGGATGTCCTCGATGATGCGTCGTCGGCGTTCTGGCTCGGCAAGTGCGAGCAGCCGCTCGGGCATGGGCAGGTGGGCCACCTCGGCGTAGGCGGGATGGAACAACAACGGATGCACGCTGCCGTGCAGGCAGTACAGGATGCCGATCGAGCGCCCGGCAATCTGGGCGTACAGTGCCACACCCGCCGCTGCGGCCTCATCGAGCAGGCCGAGCACCTCGCGCCACACATCGGGTGCAGTGTCGGGTTGGTTCAGGTTCACGCACACGGGGTGTCCGGTGATGGCGGCGAGATCGCGCATCCACGGCCATTCGTCTACGGGCAGGCGGGCGTGCTCGGGGGCGAACTGGAACACGCCGTGACCGGCGCGGCGAATGGCTGCACCGATACCGAGCAACTCGTCAGCGCTGGCGGTGGTGCCTGGCACCAACTCGCCGCCCTTGCTGCGGTGCAGCGGTGTGCGGCTGGTGCTGAATCCCAGGGCGCCGGCGCGCAGGGCCTCCTCGACGAGCCGGGCCATGCCGGCGATGTCGTCGGCGGTGGCGGGTTCGTTGGATGCACCACGCTCGCCCATCACGAACGCGCGTAGCGGCCCGTGGGCGATCTGGGTGCCGATATCGAGCGCATGCGGGTGGGCGGAGATGGCATGCAGGTACTCGGGGAACGTGGTCCAATCCCACGTGATGCCCTCGGTCATCGCCGAACCGGGAATGTCCTCGACTCCCTCCATCAACTCGATCAACCACTCGTGCCGATCGGGATGCGCCGGGGCGAACCCGACGCCGCAGTTGCCCATCACGATGGTGCTTACCCCGTGCCACGACGATGGGGTCATCCACGGGTCCCAGCTCACCTGGGCGTCATAGTGGGTGTGGACATCGACCCAGCCCGGGGTGAGCAGTAGGCCATCGGCGTCGATTACCCGACCGGCATGGCTGCTCGACCCAACACCCACGGCGTCGACGGACGTGATCTGCCCCGCGTCGACGGTGACATCAGCCATGCGCTGCGTTGCGCCACTGCCATCGACGAGCCGAGCGTTGCGGATGACCAGATCTGCCATGGCGCCAGTTGAGCAGATCGGCCGTCAGGCGTTGGGTTCGGGGGCGATGTGGCGGATCGCCTCGTGGTGCAGCAGGCCGTTGCTGCTCACCGCCGAGTCGGACTCAAAGGTGCGCACACCGAGGCGGTCGGTGAACGTGCCGCCCGCCTGTTCGACCACCACCTGTACGGCGGCGAGATCGTACGGCTGGACACCGATGGCATCGACTGCGATCTCCATTGCCCCTTCGGCCACGAGCATGTGCTGCCAGAAGTCGCCGAAGCCACGGGCCCGGTAGGCGGCCTGCTGCAGCTGCACCAGCCGCCCGGTGAGCCCGAGCGTGTCCCAGCCGGGGCTGTAGGTGACACACACCTGGGCGTCGGCCAGGGAATCGATGCTGGACACCCGGATGGGCAGGCCGTTGACCGATGCACCGAGTCCTACCGCACCGGACCAGCGGCGCTGCATCACCGGAGCCGAGACGACGCCCACCACCGGTCCGAGTTCGGCATGGGTGAGCGCGATGAGCGTTGCCCACACGGGGATACCGCGCACGAAGTTGCTGGTGCCATCAATGGGGTCGACGATCCAGCGCCATGGTGAGTTGGCGTTGCCCGAGACGCCGGCCTCCTCGCCGAAAAAACAGTGGTCGGCGTAGGCCTGTGCGGTTGCGGCGCGTAGCGCCGCCTCGGTCTGACGATCGGCCTCGGTGACCTCGCTGCGATCGGGCTTGCGATCCACGGTGAAGGCGCGCCGCTGGTAGTGCGGCATGGTGATGGCGTCGGCGATGTCGGCGAGCGTCAGCGCGAACGCCAGCTCCGCAGCCAGATCATGCGTACTCACGTTCACGGTGTTCAGGGTGCCCACGCCCGGATGGTAGCGGCAATGCCCGCGGCATCGAGTCCGAGTTGGGCGAGGATGCGGTCGGGCTTGGCCTGCGGGATGAACCGGGTGGGCACGCCCAGTACGGCGATCGGAACCTTGGCGTCGATGGCGTGCACCTGATCGGCGATGGTCATGCCGATGCCGCCGTCGCGAATGCCGTCCTCGACCGTGACGACCAACGCGTGACGGGCAGCATCGGCGATCATGTCGGGATCGAGCGGGGCACAGCTGCGCACGTCCCAGACGCAGACGCTGCGGCCCTCGGCGGCGAGCTGTTCGGCGGCCTTCTCGGCGATGGCCACCATCTTGCCGATGGCGAGCACGCACACGGTTCCGTCACCGGGCATGGTGCGCCGCGCATGGAGGCCGCTGCCGACCTCGAGTTCGCCCACCTGCGTGGCGGCGCCCTTGGGGTAGCGGATCACCACCGGGCCGTCGTCGGCGAGCGTGAGGGCATCGTGCAGCATCACGCTGAGCTCCTGTGCGCTCGATGGCGCCAACACGCGCATACCGGGCACCTTCGACAGCAGCGCCATGTCGTACACGCCGTGATGGCTGGGCCCGTCGTCGCCCGTGATGCCGGCGCGATCGAGGCACAGGATCACGGGGAGCCGGTGCAGGGCGACGTCGTAGACAACCTGATCCCATGCCCGCGACAGGAACGTGGAGTACAGCGCGACCACCGGGCGAAGGCCACCCATGGCCATACCCGCAGCGCCGGTGACAGCGTGTTGCTCGGCGATGCCGACATCGAAGAAGCGGTCCGGGAAACGCGCCTCGAACGGGATGAGCCCAGTGGGCCCCGGCATGGCGGCGGTGATGGCCACGATGCGCCGGTCGACTTCGGCTTCTTTCACGATCGCATCGGCGAAGGCCTGCGTGTAGCCGGTGGGGATGGCCTTCGGTGGGCCAATCGCTGGGTCGAACACGGGCGTGTCGTGGAGGTGTTTCTCGTCGTCGTCCTCGGCCGGTGAGTAGCCGCGTCCTTTCTGCGTGACCACATGGACGCAGATGGGACCCTCGGCCGACAGCTCGATGGCGTTGGCGAAGGCGCGCTCGAGTTCTTCGATGTTGTGGCCGTCGATCGGGCCCACGTAGCGCACGCCGAGCGCCTCGAAGAACGAGGGGGGTTGCAGGAACTCGCGCACCGCAGCCTTGAACGCCTCCATGCCCTTCTCGGCCTGTGGACCCACCACGGGCAACTCGCGCAGCATCCGCTCGATCTTGCGCTGGCGACGCACGTAAACGGGGTTGAGCCGGATGTTGGTGAGCGTATGGCTGAGCCGTTCGGTGATGCGTTCGGGCAGGGAGTGTGCCTCAGCGGCCTCGGCATCTGGCAGTGCGAGCGTGGAGGCCGTGAGGTTGCTGATGGTGGGTGCGTAGCTGCGGCCGTTGTCGTTGAGCACCACGATGACGCGTTGCTTGCTGTGGCCGAGGTTGTTGAGCGCCTCGTAGGCCATCCCGCCGGTCATCGAGCCATCGCCGATGACGGCCACAATGTGGCGACGATCGCCTGCGGTACCCGCATCGCGGGCGACGGCCAGGCCATAGGCATAGGACAAGATGGTGCTGGCGTGGCTGTTCTCGACGAAGTCGTGCTTGCTCTCTTCGCGGCTCGGATAGCCAGAGAGGCCATTGGCCTGGCGGAGCTGATCGAACTGCTGCTGGCGGCCGGTGACGATCTTGTGGATGTAGGCCTGATGGCCGGTGTCCCAGAGCACGGCGTCACGGGGCGATTCGAACACACGGTGCAACGCCAGGGTCAGCTCGACGGCGCCGAGGTTGGAGCCGAGATGCCCACCTGTATCGGCAACGGCACGCACCACAAAGTCGCGGATCTCACCGGCGAGATCGTCGAGTTCGGGGTAGGTCAGCGGCCGAAGGTCGGCTGGTTGGTGGATGAACTCAAGAGCCATGGCACCGTCGACGCTATCGCTCGCCGCGCCCACCCACGTAACTCCCGCGGATCGCCGCGCTCGCTATCGTCGCGGTCGTGAGCACCATTGCGGACAACCCGACTCCTTTCGATCTCAGCGGGCGCGTTGCGTTGATTACCGGCGGCAACAGCGGTATCGGCCTTGGTATGGCCAACGCCCTCGCCGCCCACGGCGCCGACGTCGCCATCTGGGGAACCAACCCGCACAAGAACCGGGCCGCCCGCGCCGAGTTGCTGCAGCACGGCCACCGGGTGCTCGACCTCATCTGCGATGTCGGCGACCAGCAGCAGGTCGTGGAAGCCATGCACTCCACGGTCGAGGGCCTCGGGCGTGTCGACAGCGTGTTCGTGAACTCCGGGGTTGGTTCGAAGGCACCGAGTTTTTTGGAGACCAGCGCCGACGAATGGCGCCGGGTCATGCGCGTCAACCTCGATGGTGCCTTCTTCACGGCCCAGGAGGCCGTGCGCCACATGGTCGGGCGCGGCGACGGCGGCTCGGTGGTGTTCATCACCAGTGGTTCGGCGTTCTTCGGCCAGCAGGCCGGCCAGAGCTACGGCGCCTCGAAGGCCGGCCTGATCGCGATGATGAAGGGCATTGCTGTCGAGCACGCCCGCCACGGCATTCGGGCCAATGCCATCCTGCCCGGATGGGTGGAGAGCGACCTGACCGCACCGGCGTTCAACTGGGACACGTTCGTGGCGAAGGTGAAGCCACGGGTGCCGATGCGACGATGGGGCAAGCCGAGCGATCTTGGTGGCATGGCCGTGTACTTCGCCAGCGAGGCCAGCAGCTGGCACACCGGCGACGTGGTCACCATCGACGGTGGTTACCACAGCTTTTGAACGGTGGCTCTGGCGGGAGCTCCCCAGGTCTATTTCGTGCAGGGAGTCAACAGGGTCATACCGTCGATCACGTCGGTGGCGCAGTAGTGGGAGTGGACGAACTGCTCGATCGGACTGGTGGCCAGGGGATACCGATCGCCACCGCGTACCGATGCGATGGCCGCGTCGACGATGATCGCCGGATGGTTGGCCTGCAGGTCGGCGAGCAGGTTGGCAGCGGCGCCCGGCATGCTGAGCACGTAGGCGGGCACGCCGGGTCGCTTCGGCGTGATACCGGTGACAAACCCGACGTGTGGATAGCGCGTCGCGGGGTCGCGCCGGCTGAGCCAGTAGATCTCGGGCGCCTGACCCCACACGAACACCTTGTCGCCGGGCGATGTGCGCTCGCGAATGGCGGCTGCGACGCGGTCGACATTGGGTAGGTCATGGAAGGTGTCGGGGCTGAGCACCGTGATCATGCTGAAGGTTGCGGCGCCCGCCAGGCAGACCACGGCAAGGCGCGGCCACCTGCGTCGAAAGATCTGGCGTCCCACCAGAGCGGGTGCAGCCGCCAGGACGAGCGCTGGCAGCAGCTGGTTGAAGTAGTGCAGCACGAATCGCAGACCGATTGCGGTGGCGAAGGCTCCGGAGATCACCCACACGGCGAGGTCCATCGGGAGGCGGCGCCGGCCCCAGGCGAGTGCGGCGAAGATCATGATGCCCGCAGTGAGGGCGACGATGGTGCCGACCTGTTCGAGTCCGACCACGATCACGGTGGACAACCGGGTGCCGCCGAGGTAGTTGTCACCGTTGCCGGCGAACCACGAGAACGCCTCGTGGAAGCCAAAGGGCGCCAGGCCCGCTGTGATGGTGGCGGCACACGCCAGACCGGCGATGGCCAGACGGAGCACGCGACGGCTCCAGGGCGCTGCGAAGCCGAGGCACTGCGCCGTCAGCGGGAGTGCGCCCAGCAGCATCGGCTGCTTGAACAACGCGGCCAGCCCCAGGGCGATGCCCGCTAGGACAGTGCGCCCGCGTGCGCCCAGCACGAATGCGCCGACGGCGGGCAGCGTGGCCAACAGCTCGAAGCCCACGGCCCGCGAGTCCTCGGCGGGAAGCAGCGCGAACGCCACGATGAACAGCAGGGCAACGGCCAACGGCGACACGGCCGGCCAACGCCGCCGGGCCTCGAGCGCGATCGTCCAAGCGGCAGCAATGATGGCCACCAAAGCGAACCAGCGTGCGGCCGCCAAGGTCCAGCTTCCGAAGGCCGGCTCGAGCAGGCGGTAGAGCACGAAGGCGCCCGGTGGTTTGCGGTCGACGGTGCCTGCGTACAGGCCGGCGCCGTGGCGCATCATCCGAGCAACCGTTGCGATGGTGGCTTCGTCGCTGTTCAGGGCAGCGGTGCGGAACAAGGCGGGCAGGTGTAACAGTACGGCGGCGCAGGCCGAGACGGCGATGGCGCGCCAGGTGACCCTGGATCTGTGTGGAGCCATCGCGTCGTCAGGGTCCGTCGTTGTGGCCGTGATCGAGGTGGACCCGACCTCGTCAGGCGGTGACGAGGACATCTTCGCCCTGGCTGACAACTGCCGGATGGCGGCGTTGTTGCAGGTGGTCGATCATCGTCGTGGCGAGATACCCGGCAAGCACAATGGCCAGACCACCGACGGCATCGATGATGTAGTGGTTGGCGGTGGCAACGATGGCAACGAGGGTCACGATGGGGTAGAGAACCGCCAGGATCCGCGAGCTCCTTCGCCGGCTGAACCGACAGAGCGCCAGCGTGCACCACACGCTCCATGCGATGTGCAGGCTCGGCATGGCGGCATATTGGTTGGAGATGTCATCCATTCCAGCCGAGTCGAACGACCACAATCCTTCACCGTCGCGCAGGGTGTCCACGAACCCGTAGTCGGGTACGTGACTCTTGGCGGCAAGGTCGCCGCCGCCGTAGCGGGAGTCGGCGGGTAAGGCGTTGACCAGGCGCGGGGGCATCAGCGGAAAGAGGGCGAAGCCCACGAGGGCGAGCACCGTGGTGACCATCAGCATCGTGCGCCAGCGGGCGAAGAGGTGATGGCGGCGCACGAACAGCCACACGAGCACGCCGAGCGTGACGATGAAGTGTGCGGTGCCGTAGAAGATGTTGAAGAACTCAATGAACGGGGTGCCGAGGAACCAGTGCTGGATGGTGGACTCGTGGAACAGCCCGATTGCCTTCTCGATGTTGATCACATGGATCGCGTTGTTGAACGAGTGCAGCGGTGCATCGCTGGCACGGAGCTGCGCCGAGCCGAACTGGTTGCGCACAAATCCGTACACCAGATACACGGCGCTGATGACGAGGATCTCGCGTACCCATGGCAAACGGCCGCGTACCCGCGACGGAGAGACCTCGACTTGCGCAGACACGAGTATCGAGTCTAGGTGCTCGATCGGGCAGCGGTCACCCGCCCGGGCAAAGTCGTGGTCAGCGGACGCAGCCGCTGTTCGGCGCCGGGATCACAGCGCCCCCCGGACCGATGTCGTGGAATGCGCTCTGTTCGACCAACAATCCGCTCGACACCAGTTCAGCCTCGGAGTCCGGATACCTGCCATTGAGGGCGAAGAACGATTCGGTGACGGTGTCCATGGTGCTGAGATCGGTGTTGCAGCCCACCGATTGGGCGGAGCCGATCACGCCCGTGCCGGGTGGTGCCGCCGCTGTGGTTGCCGTGGTGGCTGTGACGGCAGCGGTTGGCGTAGTGACGGCTCCCGGTGCGATCGTGGTGGTTGCCAGCGCAACCTGCGGGAACGTGGCGGGGGCGTTGCTGCTCCTCAGGGTGCTGCTGGCGCAGCCGGCGGCCACACACCCGACGACGGCCACGCACCCGACGACGGCAACGCTGGCCACGCTGGCCTTGAGGGACTGCAACCAACGCACGGCCTACTCGGTGCAGTTCAGGTCGGTCCAGAGTTCCTGGGGCACGCCACCGTCGGAGCACACACCGGCAGTGCCGAGGTTCGTTGTCTCCCAGCCAGTGGCCGATCGCCTGGCGACAGCGAAGTAGCCGTCCGACGCAGTGGGATCGTTGGCCTGGCCGACCCAGGACGCCCACTCGCCGTGGCAACGCAGATCGATGTCGGTGATGCCAGCGGGTGCTTCGCCGACGCTGGCGTGGATGGCGTCGAAGGTGCACGCCCCTGCAGTTCCTGCGCTGATGTCGCTGGTGGGGGTCGCTGTCGGGGGAGCTGTGGTTGTCGCGTCAGCGGTGAACTGCGGACCGGAGGGTGGGATCGTGCCAAGTGCGCCGCCGGCGCCGTTGGGGGCGATGTCGGCTACCCCGACGCTGGTGGCCGTGCTGGCAGCCGTGGCTGAGGTCAGCGGTTTGAGCGCAGCGGTGGAGTTACTGCAGGCGCTGGCGACGGCGATCAGCATCGACAGGGCCGACAGGGTACACATGTCCCGCGCGAGCTTCTTCACGTGGCTTTCTCCATGACTCGTTGAGCATTGATCACGACGCCCGTGACCTTACCGGTGGCCACGAGCCCACGTGGGTCATGCGCCGACGTCATGCCGGTCAACCGGCGGCCCTCACCGCAGGAGCCGACCTCGATTGTGATGGGCGAGAGGTCGCGCGTTCGCGGCTCACCGATGGAGTTCGCCTCAGTAGGCTGGCTCGGTGATCGAACAAGAGGTACTGGAACGGGTGCTCGCAACCGCGCTGCGCCAGGGGGGCGATTTCGCCGAGGTCTATGCAGAGGACAAGTCGTCGACATCGGCGGGTCTTGACGATGGCCGGGTCGAGCAGGTGACCAGCGGCCGAGATCGTGGCGCGGGCATCCGCGTGGTCAGCGGCGAGACCACCGGGTTTGCCTATACGGCAGACCTTTCCGAGGCCGGCCTGTGTGCTGCGGCCGAGGCCGCTCGGTCGGTGGCTGCCCAGGGCGGTGGGGGCACGCGCACGGTGGCGCTCACCCGATCTGCTGCGCACCTCGTGAACCGTGTCGAGGTGTATCCCGACACGGTTGGCAAAGCCGCGAAGGTCGCGTTGTTGCAGCGTGTCGACGATGCAGCGCGCTCGATGGGCGGTGCCATCGGTCAGGTGTCCGCCGGCTATGGCGACAGCCGCAAGCGCATTCTCGTCGCGAACAGCGACGGCCTGCTGGCCGAGGACGAACAGGTTCGCCACCTGTTGCGCATCAGCGTGGTTGCCAATGGTGACGCCGGTATGCAGACCGGGTTCGAGTCACTCGGCCACACCGTGGGATTCGAGATGTTCGAACAGCACGATGTCGAGGAACTCGCCCGCACGGCCGCCCGCCAGGCCATCACGAAGCTGCGGGCCCGTCCGGCACCGAGCGGCTCGATCCCGGTCGTCATCAAGGCCGGCAGCGGCGGCGTGTTGTTCCATGAGGCGTGCGGCCACGGCCTCGAGGCCGATCTCGTCGGCAAGGGCGCCAGCGTGTACCGCGGCAAGATCGGCGAGCAGGTGGCATCGTCGCTCGTCACCCTGGTCGACGACGGCACGATGGCCGGCGAATGGGGCGCCCTCGGTATCGACGACGAAGGCCACCCCAGCCAGTACAACGTACTCATCCAGGACGGTGTGCTCACCGACTACATGTGGGATCACCTGCGTGCACGCAAAGAAGGCCATGCCCATACGGGCAACGGCCGTCGGCAGAGCTACATGCACCTACCGATGGTGCGCATGACCAACACCTACGTCCTCAACGGCACCGAGGCGCCCGAGGACATCATCCGCAATACCCCCAACGGCGTGTACGTGGCCAAGCTCGGTGGTGGCAGCGTCAACACCGCAACGGGCGATTTCGTGTTCGGCATGACCGAGGCGTACCTCATCGAGAACGGCGAGATCACCGAGCCACTTCGCGAGGGCAACCTCATCGGCAACGGGCCGCAGGTGCTGCGCGACATCGATGCGCTCGCCAACGACTTCGCGATGGGCAACCCGGGCACGTGTGGCAAGGACGGCCAGGGCGTGCCCGTGGGCGACGGCCAGCCCACCCTGCGGGTGAAGTCGATGACCATCGGCGGTACGGCAGCATGAGCGCCGCATCTCCCGAGCTGATCGCCATCGCCGATCGGGTCATCGCCCAGGCCAGGTCGGGCGAACAGGTGGAGGCGTTCGTGTCTCGCGGCAACGAGACCGAGATCCGTATCTACGAGGGCGAGATCGAGCACTTCGTGAGTGCGCAGAGCGAGGGGATTGGCATTCGTGTCGTTCGCGACGGCCGCACCGGGTTCGCGTACGCCGGCACGCTCGACGAGTCGGCCATTGCATCGGTGCTCGAGCAGGCCCGTGACAACGTGCAGTTCGGCACCTCCGACGAATGGGCCGGCCTGGCCTCACCGGATGGTGTTGCGGTGGTGCCCCAGGAACTCTGGAGCGATGCGCTGGCGGCGTACCCCACCGGTCACAAGATCGATCTGGCCAAGCAGCTCGAACGGCTCACCCGCGCCGTGGACCCCCGCGTGCGGGTGGACGACGCCGACTACAGCGATGCCTCCGGCGAGGCTGCCGTGGCGAACACCGCCGGCATCCGCGTCAGCGGGCGCGAGAACGGGTGCTTCGTGTCGGTCAGTACCCTTGCCGACGATGGTGACGAAACTCAGACCGGTTTCGGGTTCAGTGTCGGACGGTCGCCTGAGGAGTTCGACCTCGATCGCGCCGCCCGGGAGGCTGCCGATCGCGCCACCCGCCTGCTCGGAGCCGTGAAGCCGCCCTCGAAGCGGGTCACCGTGGTGCTCGATCCCTATGTGACGGCACAGTTCCTGGGTGTGCTCAGTAGCGCCCTGAACGGCGAGAACGTCAGCAAGGGACGCAGCCTGTTCGCGAACCGCCTGGGCGAGCCGGTGGCCTCGCCGCTGTTCACGTTGATCGACGACCCCACCAATCCCAAGGCCTACAGCGCCACCGATATCGACGGCGAAGGACTGGCTGCACGCCGCAACTCGTTGATCGAGGGCGGCGTCCTGCAGGGCTTCGTGCATTCGTCGTACAGTGCCCGCCGGGCCGGCACGCTCAGCACGGGCAATGCGGTGCGCGGAGGGTTCAAGGGCACGCCGGGTGTGGGTTGTCTGGCCATGCAACTGCAGCCGGGTACGCGTTCGCAGGCCGAACTGGTGGCCGACGTTGATGACGGCGTGCTGATCCAGATGGTGCAGGGACTGCACAGTGGGGTGAACCCGATCAGCGGCGACTTCTCCACCGGGGCCTCGGGTCTGCTCATCAGCAATGGTCAACTGGGGGCACCGGTGCGCGAGTTCACCATTGCTTCCACGTTGCAGCGCATGTTGCATGACATCGTCGAGGTCGGCGCCGACGTCGACTGGCTCCCCATGCGCGCTGCCGGCGTCAGCCTGGTCATCCGCGACATCACCATGAGCGGCGCCTGAGCCCAGCGCCATGTCGCCGCCGCGGCGTCGACACGGGATCGCTCAGCCGAGCGCGTCGGCGACCGATCGGCAACGGAACCCCAGCGAGGTGGCCAGCGATGAATCCAGCACGACTCGGCCGGGTCGGTCGAGGCCGCTCTCGCGTAGCGTGGTCGTGGACAACGAGACCGGGTCGAGGCCCAGCCAACGGGCGATGACCGCCGCGAAGTC
>CAFBLP010000051.1_pt1 | contig 23801 bp, 20 predicted proteins | sample 7268181 | NCBI WGS metagenome assembly CAFBLP01 (sample SAMEA6814034, study PRJEB35770) | freshwater metagenome | biome: Freshwater; feature: Freshwater reservoir; material: water | place: Czech Republic | collected 2017-05-23 | depth 30m m | reverse complement strand
GACGAACGTGCGGGTCATGTCGCTGTGATAACCGTCGAACAGCGCACCGAAATCGATGACCACGGTGACGCCCTCGACAATGCGGGTGTGGTCCGGACGATGGTGCGGCATCGTGGCGTTGGCGCCAGCAGCGATGATGGTGTCGAAGCTCGGCGCCTCGGCACCAAGGCGGCGCATCTCGGCATCGAGGGCGTCGCGTAGGTGGATCTCGGTTGGCTCACCCAACAGAAGGGGCAACGTGTGACGCAGTGCTTCATCGGCAATCGCACCAGCGTGCGACATACGTTCGAGTTCGCCGCGATCCTTCGTGCGCCGAAGCCGTTCGAGCATGCCGCTGGTTTGCACCCAGGTCGCGTCGACGGATTGCGACAAGGAGACATGCTCGTCATAGCTGATGTGTGCTCCCTCGAAACCCAGCAAGGGGCGACCGCCGAGCGCCTGACCCAACAGCCCCACCTGAGCAGCGCGCGTGTGCCCGACCACCACGGCGGCATCGACGCCGGCAACCGCCAGCTGTTCGGTGGCCTGATCGCCGTAGCGGCCATCGGTGATGAGCGTCAGACCATCAGCCGCTGCGAGCACCCACCCACTCGATCCGGCGAAACCCGTGAGCCAGCGCACGTTGGTACGGCCGGTGACCAGCAGTGTGTCGAGCCCGGCCGCTGTCAGGGCGGCAGCCAATGCCGGCGCCCGCGCTGAGTACTCGAGCGCAGCGAACTGCAGTGGCATCAGACGGTCAGCCGTCGGGCGATGGCCTGAACGGCGAGTTCGTAGCCGTGCATGCCCAGCCCGACGATGGTGCCCGTGGCCACCGGCGACACAACGCTGGTATGACGCCACGCCTCGCGAGCGTTGGGATTGGAGATGTGGACCTCAATCACCGGACCACTGAACGCTGCCAGGGCGTCATGCAGGCTCCATGCGTAATGGGTGAACGCCCCGGGATTGATGATGATGCCCGCAGCCCGACCGCGCGCCGCGTGGATGGCATCGACCAACTGGCCCTCGTGGTTGGTCTGGAACGCCTCGACGGAGAGCCCCAGCGGCAGTGCGGCGGCGCGTGTGGCCGCTACATAGTCCTCGAGCGTGGCCGTACCGTAGATGTGCGGCTCGCGCTGGCCGAGCAGGTTCAAATTGGCGCCGTGGAGCAGGGTGATGGTGGCGTTGTCGGGCATGGAGTCAGTCCGTTCCTGGGCGTCGCTGGTACTCGGCCCGTGGGTCGCCCTGATAGCCGGCGGGCAGCGTGGCGGCGAGCTCTTCGTCGGTGGGTGTCCGCTTGACGCGGCCCTCCGGTGGCAGCAGCGCCGAGATGGCCTTCATCAACTTCTTCGTGTCGGCATCGGCACTGCGGTATTTCATGTCCACGGGTTCGCCAACAGTGACCGAGACCAATGGCGGGTCGACGACCTGGAAGATGTTGGGCAGGCGGGCGTTACGCGGCCAGACCTTCTCGGTGCCCCACAGCCCGACGGGAATCACCGGGGCCCGGGTGATGGCAGCCAGGCGCGCTGCACCCCAACGGCCCCTCAGCACCGGGTCGAAGAAGGCAACGCCCCGCGGGATCGTGCCCTCGGGCATGATCGCCACGACGTCACCCGACTCGAGCGCCTCGACGGCCTCCTTCAGCGGTTCGTCGCTCCCGGTGCCGCGTTCGACGCGAATCCCCCCCATGGCAGAGGCGATCTGCCCGATGATCGGCGCATCGAACACCTCTTTCTTGCCGAGGAAGCGCACCGTACGACCGGTTTTGGAGATGGCCAACGCCAATGCGGCGACATCGAAGTAGCTGCGGTGGTTGCCGCACAGGATGGCAGGACCACTGGCAGGGATGTGCTCGACCCCGCTGATGTCGAATCGGGCGTAGGGGAACATCAGCGGATGCGTGAAGGCGAGCGCCAGCTTCTGCAGTTCCAGACCCACGACAGGCACCTTTGCGACTCCGGACGGCACATCGAGACGAATGACCGGCCACCGCCGGGCGGCAGCCATCAACACCATACGCGGATCGGGGTTGACAACGAAGGGATTTCCCACTGCGGCGAGCAGTGGCGTGTCGTAGAAACTGTCGCTGTAGGCGTAGCTCTGGGCCATGTCGATACCGTGGCCCTCGGCCCACTCCCGCACGGCGGCCAGCTTGCCAGCGCTCCACACGAACGGACCTGCAAGGGTGCCGTCGTAGGTGCCGTCGGCCTTGACCGTATAGCGGGTGGCGACGACATCATCGAGCCCGAGCAGGTCGGCGAAGGGCTTGACCAGGTCATACGGGGTGGTGGTGGCCAACACGATGGGCCGGCCGGCCGCGCGGTGCTCGGCGAACAGGGCTTCGGCCTGGGGCTGCACCATGCCGGCCAGTCGGGCGGCCACATCCTGTGCGGCGTCCTGCACGGCTCGGCGCGACCTGCCCTTGGCCAGCGTGACCGCCTGTCGGGCCAGGGCCATACTCGGCAGGGTCTCGCCGATGGTGTTGAACACGCTGAACAGCAGCTTCTCGCCGGGAATATTGTGGTTGACCAGGCCAGCGGCTTTCATCGCGCTGCTGAACACCTCGCCAGAGGCCCCGGCCAGCAATGTGCGGTCGAGATCGAAAAACGCAGCACCGCGACGGCTTGTCGTTGTCGTTGTCCCTGGCCCGGGTCGCTTGGCAGCAGTCATGCGAACATCGTAGGCGAAAACGGGAAAGGTCCCGCTTGGGGGAAGCGGGACCTCTCAACCTTTTGGAACCCGGTGCTTGGGGAAGCACCTTGGTGGGTTCATGTCGAGCAACTTGTTGGGGGAACAAGCCGCTGCGATGACATTTCAAAGTATGCACGTGAATGAGTGATCTTGCAAGGAGAACCTGAAGATAGCCGCTATCTTTTTTGGAGATGGATCTCCGACAGCTTTCAGCGCTTGTGGCGATCGCCGACCACGGGTCGTTCTCCTCGGCGGCGAGGGCGCTCTACACCGTGCAATCCAACGTCTCGGGCCATATCGCCCGTCTCGAGAAAGAACTCGGCGTCACCCTCGTCGACCGCCAGCGTGGCGGGCTGACCGACGACGGCGGCCAGGTGGTCGAACGGGCCCGGCGCATCCTTCGCGAGATGGACGACATCTCGGCCGACATGGCCAGCCGTGGTGACTCGGTCAGCGGCGACGCACGTCTCGGCGTCATCGGCACGACCGCGCGTTGGCTGATGCCACAACTGCTGCCAGCGTTGTCGGCAGACCATCCACTGGTGCATGTCACCGTGTTCGAGGGCAGCACCACCACGCTGCTCCCCCGGCTCGTGGCCGGCCACCTCGATGCCGCCATCGTGCACCTTCCCGTGGACGATCCCGAGCTGACCGTGGAGCCCCTGTTCGCCGAAGACCTGATCGTGATCGTGCACACCAGCCATCCCTGGGCCGAGGCCGACGAGCTGTCGCTGCTGCGTGTCGCCAGCGAGCCCCTGCTCATCCCGCCCAAGGGCACTGCGATGCGCCGCATCCTCGACAAGGCCGCCGCTGCATCCGGCACGACGCTGCGTCCGCAGGCCGAAATCGACGGTGTCCGCCTCCTCACCTCGCTGGCCATGGAGGGCTACGGCCCGGCCATCGTGCCGTCCACCGCCGTGCCCGGGTGGGTCAAGGGCGACTTCAAGCGCATTCATGTGCCCGAACTCCCCCGCCGGGTCGTCGGTTGGGTGCAGCGCCGTCGGCCCGCCCCCGGCGCACCCAGCCGTGCCGTGCTCAAGACGATGCGCGACATCCTCGAGACCAAAGGCGCGCTGCAGCGCGGCGTGCACATCGGCTCCGACGCGTTCCCGCTGGGGAAGAACCCCTGAACCACCAGCGGTGCTACCCGTTGTCGGGCATCGAGCCTGACGAAGGCCTAGTCTCATGGCGATGCCCTCGACCGAACTCAGCTCACCGGTAGCGCTGCGCGCGCTGGTCCCCGGCGCAGCGAGGGCCGACATCCGCACGCTCGGCGGGCGCACCGTGGTGTGGCTCGATGTTGACTCATCGGTGCGCAAGGGCGCATTGTCGTCCGACGCTTCATCGATGATCGCCGCAGCAGCGCAGGCGGCACGCAGCAAGGGCTATCCCCTCGTGGCCGTGATGGGCTCGTCCGGGGCCGACATCGCAGAGGGCTTCAGCGCCCTGCACGGCTGGGGGGTCGCCGCCCGTGCGCTCACCGATTGCAGCGGTGTGGTACCCACGGTCATCATCGTGGATGGCCCGGCCGTCTCGGGCCCTGCACTGTTGCTCGGCATCGCCGATCACGTGATCATGACCGAGGCCGCCTACGCCTTTGTGAGCGGACCCACGATGGTGGCCGAGTTCACCGGCGTGCTGATGGACAACGACGAACTGGGCGGGGCCGCCAGCCATGCCCGCTACACAGGCGCAGCAAGCCTGGTGTCCGTCGATCTCGACAGCGCCATCGCAGCCGCCGAACATCTTCTCTCGTACCTGCCCGGCAACAACGACGAGGAGCCGCCCCCGTGGCCGACCGACGACGATCCCGAACGGCTCACACCTGAAGCGGGCGACCTCATCCCGCCCACGTCCACGGGCTCGTACGACGTACGCCACGTCATCCGCGTCTTGGCCGACGACGGCGACCTGCTCGAACTCCGTGCCCGTTGGGCGCCGAACGTGGTGACTGCATTTGCAACATTCGATGGCAGGCCCGTCGGCATCGTCGCCAACCAGCCCGTGTCATTGGCCGGAACCCTCGACATTCCGGCATCACAGAAGGCCGCCCGTTTCGTGGCCTTCTGCGATGCGTTCAACCTGCCCATCCTCACGTTGGTGGACACACCCGGCTTCTATCCGGGCAAGGACCTGGAGTGGCGCGGCATGATCCGACACGGCGCCCAATTGGTCTTTGCGTACGGGAGGGCCACGGTGCCACGCATCTGTGTGGTGCTGCGCAAGAGCTACGGCGGCGCATACATCGTGATGGACAGCAAGCGCATGGGTAACGACCTGTGCCTGGCCTGGCCCTGGGCCGAACTGGCCGTGATGGGCGCCGGACAGGCCGCAGCGATCCTGCAGCGACGTGCCACACCTGATGAACGCGCCGAGTTCGAGCGCGACTACGCCGAACGCCTCCTGAATCCCTATGTGGCAGCCGAGCGCGGCTATATCGATGGGGTGATCGAACCCGCCGAAACCCGCCGGGAGATCTGCCGGGCATTGTCGGCGCTGGCCGACAAGCACGAGACACTGCACGCACGCAAGCACGACAACTCGCCGCTCTGAGTTCACTCGCGGCCGCGGTTGACCGCAAGATTTCATTCTCGCCTAGGCGGGCCGCAGGAATTGACCACTAGTCTGCTCAGCCGGGGGAGAAAGCCCCCTGCCACTGTCCGTGTCACACCAGGGAGCAACATGCCCGACACCATTACCATTACCGACGATCGCACCGGCAAAACGGTGACGGTCCCGATCACCGACGGGGTCTTCCCCGCGACTGCGATCCGCGACCTCGATCCGTCGTTGTACATCTACGACCCCGCGTACATGCAGACCGCTTCGTGTCGCAGCGCCATCACCTACCTCGATGGCGACGCTGGCATCCTGCGCCACCGCGGCTACCCCATCGAGCAACTCGCCGAGCACAGCACCTATCTCGAGGTCGCCTACCTGCTGCTGAATGGAGAGCTCCCCAATGAGGCACAGCTCGCCCAGTGGAAGAGCGACGTCACCCGGCACACATTTATCCACGAGAACATGCGCAAGCGCTTCGTCGATGGCTTCCACTACGACGCCCATCCCATGGGCATGTTCGTCAGCGCCGTCGCCGCCCTCGGCACGTTCTACAACGATGCCAAGGACATTGACGACAAGGCCAGCCGCGACAAGCAGATCCTGCGTCTCGTCGCCAAGATGCCAACGCTCGCGTCGATGTGCCATCGCTTCTCCGTCGGACTGCCGTTCGTGTACCCCGACAACGAGCTCAGCTTCCCGGCGAACTTCCTCAACATGATGTGGAAGATCGGTGACTATCAGGTCGATCCCCGGCTGGAACGGGCGATGGACGTGCTGTTCATCCTGCACGCCGACCACGAGCAAAACTGCGGCACAACCGCGATGCGTGTCGTCGGATCCAGCCATGCCGACCCGTACACGTCGTGTTCGGCAGCGGCTTCGGCGCTGTATGGCCCGCTGCACGGTGGCGCCAACGAGGGCGTTGTACGCATGCTCACCGAAATCGGCCACATGGACAACGTGCCCGCGTTCATCGAAGAGGTGAAGAGCGGCAAGGGCGGGCGCCTGATGGGTTTCGGCCACCGCGTGTACAAGAATTACGACCCACGCGCCACCATCATCAAAAAGGCCGCCTACGACGTGTTCGAGGTCACCGGCAAGAATCCCCTGCTCGACATTGCGTTGAAGCTCGAGGAGACCGCGCTGAACGACGAGTACTTCATCAGCCGCAAGCTGTACCCAAACGTCGACTTCTACTCCGGGCTGATCTACCAGGCAATGGGCTTCCCTGTCGCCATGTTCACCGTGCTGTTCGCGATCCCCCGCACTGTTGGCTGGTTGGCCCACTGGCAGGAACTCTTGGCCGACAAGGACCAAAAGATCAGCCGTCCCCGCCAGTGGTACAGCGGTGTCGAAGCCCGCGATTATCTGCCCATGGCCAGCCGCTGACCGCTGCGTCATCCGGGGAGATCGATGACGATCTTTCCCGTGTTGGCGTTCGATGCCATGTAGCGGTGAGCATCGGCGATCTGGGCGAATGGGTACCGCGAGTCGATGATCGGGCGCAGTTGGCCCGAGGAGAACAACGGCAGCATTTCGCGGGTGAACCGCTGCGTCAGCGAGATCTTCTCCTCGAGGGGCCGCGCCCGTAACACCGTGCCGATCAATGAGGCGCGTTTGCCCAGCAGCAGGCCAACGTTCACCGGCGTGGTGCTGCCACCCATCAGCCCGACCTGGATGATGCGCCCCTGCGAGGCAACAGCCTGCAGGTTGCGATCCACATAGTCGCCCCCGATGACATCGAGCACGACATCAGCACCACGACCGCTGGTGGCAGCTCGTACCTCGGCCACGAAATCCTGCGAGCCGTAGTCGATGACGACATCAGCACCCAGATCGCGACAGGCACCCATCTTGCCGGCACTGCAGGTGACGGCGATCCGGGCACCGATCGCCTTGGCGATCTGGATACCTGCCGTGCCCACACCCGACGCTCCGGCGTGTACCAGCGCCCAGCGGCCACTGGTGAGGCCACCCTGTACGACCAGAGCGTCCCAGGCGGTGAGGAACACCTCAGGGATCGCTGCGGCATCGCGCACCCCAACGCAAGCAGGCACCGCCATCAGTTGGCGCTCGTGCACGGCAATGCGCTGCGCATACGCTCCGCCTGCATCAATGGCCATCACCTCGTCGCCCTGCTTCCACATCGTCACCCGCTCGCCAACTGCGGCAACCGTGCCGGAGAACTCGAGACCGGGGATCTCCAAGGTCGACGGTCGCGGGTTGGGGTAGAGCCCCATCACCTGCAACAGGTCAGCGCGGTTCAGTGCGGTTGCAACAATGTCAACGAGGACCTCGTCGGCCCCGACGGCGGGGTCTGCAACCTCCTCGATCACGAGACACTCGGGGCCACCATGGGAACGAAGAACGACTGCGCGCATGACGACAGTCTCACACGTCAGCGACGATACGCACCTCGCCGGCCACCGGATCGACATCGATCACCATGCCGTTGCGAATCTCGGTCAACGCCCCAGGAGCCCCGATGACGGCCGGGATACCCAGTTCGCGTGCCAGAACAGCGGCGTGGCTGAGCGGACCACCCTCGGACGTGACGATGCCCCCGGCGATGGACAGGACCACGTTGTAGGCCGGAGTGGTGAAGGCAACAACAAGCACGTCACCGGGCTCCATGTGTTCGAGCGCCTCTTCGGGAGACGCGGCCGACCGGGCAACGCCCCGATAGGACCCAGAGCCAACGCCGGTACCGCGCAAGCCAGCACCGAGCGCTGTTCGATCGCCGGCCATCCCCAATTGCTGCATGACCATTTGCACGGTGGCCACCAACCGGCCCATCGATGGCGGCAACACCGACAGGGGCACTACTGCTCCGGCGTCGCCGAGGGTGGGGGGTGGATCGAGCAACGCCATCGCCTGCCGTTGCTGCTGACGGTCGGCCAGCGTGGCCGACGACGGCCCACGACCCGCGAGCACCGCTGGATCGATTTCGTCGGGAGCCAACTCGAATACATGCCCCGGCTGCTGGGCGAACCCGCGCGCGACAAGTCGCCGTCCAACCTCGAGCAACGACAGCCGAAGTAGCCCGAGCGGCCACTCAGACGTGGCGGGGCCGTTGTCATCGCGCAGGTTCATGGCTGCGCGCGCTTCGGCGAGGCGCTCGTCGAACTCAGCCTGGTCCTCCGCCAGCACGCGTTGACGAACGGCCGCAGTTCGCGTACCGACGTCGTCGGAGGACTGCCGCGTCTGGCTGGACATGATCGTGGACAGCACGAGGTCGGGCAGCTCACCAACGGTGACGCCATCGATGTCATAGCGGGAAAACAGCAGCGACCCCCGATAGCGGAGGTAGGTGTCCACGTCGTTCGCTACAGCGGCGGACACCCCGCGGAGTTCCTCCAATGTCGACGGCCGCGCACCGCAGGCCTCGACACGGACGCGCACGCGCTCGAGCGCCTCGATGGGAGCACTGGTCGACGGCGAGGCCCCCTCGAGTAGTGGGATGACGTCGGCGGGCGCGATGCCCCATTCGTTGCAGGTGGTCAGCAAGATGCCGATCGGCCCGAGATCGTATCCATGCAGCCAGAAGTGGTGCTCGAGGTTGGTGCGACAATGCGCAATGAGGTCTTCGATGTGGCCGATAAGGCTGTGGTCGCCGAGTTCGCGCACCGGGACGTCTTGTAACGCCAAGTTCACCGCCTCGATGGCGCGCCTTCCGTCGGACTCCCAATTGCTGATCACGGCACGCCACGGTCGCTCGGCCAGTGTGCGCTCGGCCGTTCGGGCCCGCCGGCGCATTTCCGGGTGCAGCCTCGTGGCCAGTCTCAGGATCGGTAACGGTGCGAGCTTGGTCGAGACCCGATCAGGGCTGATGAGTGGACGCAGGCGGGCATAGCAGAACCCATTCACGAAGCGAGGTTGGATGGTGTCAGCGGGCGTCCCGAGCTCGCGCATCACTCGGCGCATCCCGGACTCCATCGCGGCAGACATCAAGGACTGCACAATCGGTGTGGTTCCACCACGAAAGTGCGACCTGTCGAGTTCCCACAATCCGGGACCTGGCGCATCCCAACGAACGTCCATGGCACCTCCCGTGCGTACCGTAGCCGGTGCAGTCGCGGTGCTTGTTCAGGCCGTGGCGTCGACCAGATCCAGGATGATCTGCAACCCACGCGGCGCGCCGGGCGTGGCCGGCGGGAGCAACAATGCGCGCAGACCGACGTCGATGGCTGCACCGTCGTTGAGGTGGTTGTCCCCCACCATCAACGCCCGCTCGGGGGGAAGGCCCACTGCACCGAGCGCCAGGCGGAACAGCTCGAGCTCGGGTTTGGTGGTGCCGTGCTCGCCCGAGAGCACGAAGGTGTGAATGAGGTGATCGAGTTCGAAGTAGGCCAGGATCGGCCGCAGGTCGAACGCGACGTCGCTGACGATGACCGCCGGTATGCCGCGGCTGTGCAGGCCGTCGAGTAGATCGCGGGTGTCGATGTACGGCGACCATCCAGCGCTTGACGTCTCGAATTCGTAGAGCGCCTCACTGATGCCGGGAGAGCGCTCCTCGAGCTCGGTCCACAACGCGATCCAACAACTGTGGTGCAGCGCTGCCGACTTGTCTCTGCCCTTGGCGATCTCGTCGGCATTGCGCGACCGCCGGCGAGCGTCGTCCCACAACTCGTGGGCATCGTGGCGGCTCAGGTCCACACCGTGTTCGGACGCGTGGGCGACGATGAAATCGACGCTGCCGGGCGTATCGAACAGGGTGTGGCCCCAATCGAGGAGGACGGCCTCGATGCTCAACGCATCTTGGCCTGGAGCCGACGATCGAGCGCATCGAGGAAGTCCTCGGTGTTCATGTACGGCGCATCGCGACTGATCAGGCTCGACAGATCCTTGGTCATCTCGCCGCTCTCGACGGCTTCGATGCAAACGGACTCGAGTGAGTTTGCGAATGCGATCAGCTCGGGCGTGTTGTCAAGCTTGCCGCGGTGGGCGAGACCGCGCGTCCAGGCGAAGATGGACGCAATCGGGTTGGTCGAGGTCTTGTTGCCCTTCTGGTGTTCGCGGTAATGGCGCGTGACCGTTCCGTGGGCAGCCTCTGCCTCCATCGTGCGACCGTCGGGCGTGAGCAGCACGCTGCTCATCAACCCGAGCGACCCGAACCCCTGGGCGACGATGTCGGACTGCACGTCACCGTCATAGTTCTTGCAGGCCCACACGTAGCCGCCCTCCCATTTCAGGGCACAGGCCACCATGTCGTCGATGAGTCGGTGCTCGTAGGTCAGCCCGGCGGCGTCGTACTGGGCCTTGAACTCATCGGCGAAGACCTGCTCGAAGATGTCCTTGAAGCTGCCGTCATAGGCCTTCAGGATGGTGTTCTTCGTGCTGAGGTAGACGGGGTAGTTGCGTTGCAGACCGTAGGTGAGGCTGGCGCGGGCGAAGTCGCGGATCGAATCGTTGAAGTTGTACATACCCATGCCGACGCCACCGTCGTCACCGAACTTGGCGACTTCCATCACCACCGGCTCGTCACCGTTCTGCGGGGTATAGGTCATCGTGAGCGTGCCAGCACCTGGCACCTTGAAGTCGGTGGCCTTGTACTGATCGCCGTGGGCATGACGCCCAACCACGATCGGCTTGGTCCAACCCGGCACGAGTCGGGGGATGTTGCTCATGATGATCGGCTCACGGAAGATGACACCACCGAGGATGTTGCGGATGGTGCCGTTGGGGCTCTTCCACATCTTCTTCAGGCCGAACTCCTCGACGCGGGCCTCATCGGGGGTGATGGTGGCGCACTTCACGGCGACGCCGTGCTTTTTGGTGGCCTCGGCTGAATCGATGGTGACCTGATCGCTGGTGGCGTCGCGGTGTTCGATGCTGAGGTCGTAGTAGTCGAGTTCGATGTCGAGGTACGGCAGGATCAGCTTGTCCTTGATGAACTGCCAGATGATGCGCGTCATCTCGTCGCCGTCCATCTCGACCACAGGATTGAGGACCTTGATCTTGGCCATGTACATACCCCTTCACTCACTTGTATTCGACTTGTACAGCCTAACCACACGGAGGGCCCCAGTAGCTCAGTTGACACCTCGGATCACCTTTGACATGCTCGCCGGATGACAACAGCGGCAACTCCCGAGCAAACCACGGACACGCTCGGTTCACCCGATGAGGATCTGCCCACTGGCTGGACCATCGAGCCGCTCACCGGCACCCTCGGCGCCATCATCCACGGCCCCGACCTCGCCGTTGCACTGTCGGCCCATCAGGTTGGCGCAATTCGTTCGGCCCTGCTGGGCTTTCGCGTGGTGTTCTTCCGCGGCCAGCACATCTCGCCCACCCAACAGGTGACATTCGCTCGCGACTTCGGCCAGCTCACACCGGCGCATCCACTACTGGGAGGCCTCGACGACGAGCACCCCGAGGTGCTGGTCCTGGACAGCAGCGACTATCCCCTCGGCGTGGGTAGCCGCGCCAACGGCACCAGCTACAACAACCGTTGGCACACCGATGTCACGTTCTCCGAGCGTCCACCGATGGGCACCATCTTGGCGGCACGGCTCATCCCAGAGCGCGGCGGCGACACGCTGTGGGCCGACCTGATCGACGCCTACAACACCTTGTCGCCACCAGTGCAACACCTCATCGACGACCTGGTGGCGGTGCACAGCGCGAGCGGAACGTTCGATCGGTTCCGGAGCGACGATCCCAGCGGCGAACAGCAGCAACGACTGTCCACGCTGACACCGGTGCACCACCCCGTCGTACGTATCCACCCCGAGACCGGCGAGCGCGGGCTGTTCGTGAACGAGACATTCACCCAGAGCGTGGTCGGCCTGTCGCCTACCGAGAGCGATGCAATCCTGAACCTGTTGTACGCGCACACCGTGGAACCCGAGCGGGTGGTGCGTTGGAAGTGGCGCGACGGCGACGTGGCGTTCTGGGACAACCGCGCCACCGCTCACTACGCCGCTGCCGACTACGGCGATCACCGCCGTGTGATGCACCGTGTCACGGTGGCGGGCGAGCGGCCCACCGGTGTCGCTGACGCAGCGCCCGTAGCAGGGTGAACATCGCCGGCTGAACTTCGGTCACACCGTCGCGATTGCGCCGAGCGCAACGCAGCGATGGCGCGACCGGCGACCTACCATCTGACCATGGAATTCGCCTGGACCCCCGAGCAGAACGAGCTTCGCGAACGCGCCCGCGCCGTGGCCGTCGCAGCAGTAGCCGCCCACGGACGCCACAACGACAGTTGGATCAACGGCTACAGCAAGGAATTCGCAACGGAGATGGCGGCGCAGGGTTGGATCGGCATGACCTGGCCGATCGAGTTCGGTGGCGGTGGGCGTCCGGCGATCGAGCGGCTCATCGTCGGCGAGGAACTGATTGCGGCTGGCGCGCCCGTCGCCGCCATGTGGTTCGCTGATCGCCAGATGGGTCCCACGCTGATCGCCTACGGCCGCCCCGATCAACAGGCTGAATTCCTACCCAGGATTCTCAGCGGCGAAACCACCTGGTGCATCGGCATGAGCGAACCGGAAGCCGGCAGCGACCTGGCCGGACTCAAGACATCTGCCGTTCGCGACGGCGACGACTGGGTGATCAACGGTCAGAAGATCTGGACCAGCTTTGGCGCGGTGGCCGACTACTGCTACCTCATCTGCCGCACCACCACCGAGGGCCCTCCGCATGCCGGCATCAGTGAGATCATCGTGCCGATGGACACCCCCGGTATTGAGGTGCGGCCCATCAAGGACATGACCACGAACCGGCATTTCTGCGAGGTGTTCTTCACCGACGCGCGCGTGCCGGCCATCAACCTGGTCGGCACCGAAGGCGCGGCCTTCAAGCAGACGATGCGTCAGCTCGAACACGAACGAGGCGGCATCGACCGCCTGGTCAGCAACCACGCGCTGTACCTGTTGGCACGCGAGCGAGCGGATACCACCGACCCCGTTGTGCGTCAGGAGATTGCCGCACTCGAGATCGCCTACCGCATTGGCCGCATCCTCGTGATACGCGAAACCCTGCGCCAGGCTCCAGCGGGATTCAGCGCAGCGACGAAATGCTTCTGCACCGAGCACGAGGTGCGCGTCGCCGACTTCGTGTCACGTGTGTTCGGCATGGAGGCAACGTTGTGGGACCAGACCACTCAGGGCCTGTGTTATGCGCCGGGGTACACGATCATGGGAGGCACCTCGAACGTGATGCGCAACATCATTGGCGAGCGCGTGTTGGGATTACCGCGCTGATGTCGGCACCTGCCATACATGCAGTCGGTCTCGAGCGACGCTTCGGCGACTTCGTGGCGGTAGCGGGTGTCGACCTGTCAGTGGCCAGCGGCGAGATCTACGGTTTCCTCGGACCGAACGGCGCCGGCAAGTCCACCACCGTGCGCATGCTCACCACGCTGCTCATCCCCACGGGAGGTTCGGCACGCGTTGCCGGACATGACGTGGAGACCGAAGCTGATGCCGTTCGGCTGCGCATCGGCGTGGCACTGCAGGAGGCCGCGTTGGACCCCAAACAAACTGGTCGCGAACTACTCGATCTGCAGGGTCGCTTCTACGGCATGTCCAAGAGCGAACGTGTGCGCCGACTCGATCAGTTGCTCCCGCTCGTCGACATCGGCGATGCCATCGATCGGCGCATTGCCACCTACTCCGGCGGCATGAAGCGCCGTCTCGATCTGGCCGCTGCGTTGGTGCATGACCCCGAGGTGTTGTTCCTCGATGAGCCCACCACCGGGCTCGACCCGATCAGCCGTGCCGCAGTGTGGGAGGAGATCCGCCGATTGAACACCGAGCTGGGCATGACGATCTTTCTCACCACGCAATACCTCGAAGAGGCCGACGCATTGGCCGATCGGGTCGGCATCATCGACCGGGCGACGCTGGTGGCCGAAGGCACCCCCGCCGACCTGAAGCGCTCGATCGGATCCGACCTGATCGTGATCCGCACCGAAGGTGCGAACGACGCAGCCGGACCCGCGCTGCGGAATCTGGCGGGCGTCGATCGGGTGGACATCCGCGGCGACGAAGTCGTCGTGGCGGTACACGATGGTGCAGCGGCAATCAGCCCGGTTGCCGTTGCCCTCAGCGACATCGGTATCGCGGTGCGCGAGCTCACGCTGCGCACACCGACGCTCGATGACGTCTTCCTCACCATCACCGGTGGACATCTCGGAGGCGACGCATGAGCAACGCCTCCACCGACGCGCGGGCCCGCCGCTCTGGCTTCTGGCGCGACCTGAGCAGCGTGGCGCTGCGCGCCATCCGACTCACCGTGCGCGAGCCCGAGGCCATCATCCCGGCGCTCGCCATACCCGTGTTCTTCTTCTTCGTCAACGTCGGCGCACTGCAGGATTTCGTCGAGCGCAGCGCACCCGCTGGCTTCAACTTCAAGGCCTTCCAACTGCCCGTATCCATCGTGTTCGCCGTCACCGGCGTGTCACGCGCTGGTTCACTGGTGACCGACATCCAGGACGGCTACTTCGACCGGCTCCTCTTGACCCCGGTGCGCCGCACCACGTTGCTCCTCGGCCTGATGACCGCCGATCTGGCCCTCGTCATCACGCTGTGCATCCCCGTCGTCGCCCTCGGGCTGATTCTGGGCGTCACCTTCGCCACTGGTTTCGTCGGGTTGGTGCTGTTCCTGTTGATGGGTGGCCTCTGGGGCCTCGCCTTCACGGGGTTCCCCTATGCGATCGCGCTCAAGACCGGCAACCCGGCCGCGGTCAACAGCAGCTTCCTACTCTTCTTCCCGTTCGCCTTCCTCACCACGGCGTTCCTGCCCAAGGAGGCGCTCACTGGATGGCTCAGCACCGTTGCCACCTGGAATCCGGTGACCTACCTGCTGGATGGTCTTCGCGCGATCGTGCTCGACGGATGGGACGGCACAGCGCTCCTCAAGGCGTTCGCGGCCATCGGCGGGATGGGCATCGTGTCGTTCACCCTGGCGTTCGCTGCGCTGCGGGGACGCCTGAAGCAAAGCTGACCCGGGCACCGCACTAGCGTCGCGTTCATGGCAGACCTGCTCGATCTCTCCTCCCGCATCATCGATTCCGGCCACACCGATCAGCCCGTGAATCGGGTGACCAACGAGTTGAGCGAAATCGGCGACGGCCTGGCCATGGTCGAGAGCTTCAGCCATTGCGTCGCAGTTCGCACCAACGAGGGCATCGTCGCATTCGATTCCTCGGGCGTGCACACCGGCGAAGCTGTGGTCGGTGCACTACGCGCCTGGAGCCCGCTGCCGGTGAGCCATCTTGTCTATACCCACGGGCACGCCGATCACGTCGGCGGCAGCGGCGCCTTTGCTGCGGCCGCCGAACGCGATGGACACCGGGTACCTCGTGTGGTCGGCCATGACAACGTGGCGGTACGCCTCGATCGCTACAGCTTCACCAACAACTGGAACCTCATCATCAACGCCCGTCAGTTCGGCGGGCTGGCGGGGGAACTCAAACTCGGCATCGGCGACGTCGATGATGCCGCAAGCTCGTTGTCGGTCGATGCCCGCACGGCGAAGCGATTCCTCCCTGCCGGGACGCTGCGCCCCGACGAGACATTCGCCACCCACCACACCCTGATCGTGGGCGGCGAGACGATGGAACTGCATCATGCCCGCGGCGAGACCGACGATCACCTGTGGGCCTGGCTGCCCGAACGCCGCTGCATCATGAGTGGCGACTTCCTGATCTGGAACTTCCCCAATGCCGGCAACCCGCAGAAGGTGCAGCGCTACCCCATCGAGTGGGCTGCAGCACTCCGCACAATGATCAGCCAGAGACCCGAATTGTTGTTGCCAGCGCACGGCCTACCGATCAGTGGTGCCGATCGCATCGCGCGCGTTCTCGACGACATCGCCACGGCACTGGAGACACTGGTCGCTGAGGTGATCGCGATGATGAACAGTGGGGCCACCCTCGACACCATCCTGCACAACGTCACCGTGCCCGCCGACACCCTCGCCAAGCCCTACCTCCGCCCGCTGTACGACGAGCCCGAGTTCGTGGTCCACAACATCTGGCGCCAGTTCGGCGGTTGGTGGGATGGCGCCGCCAGCCGGCTCAAGCCCTCACCCGATGCCGCAGTGGCAGTGGCGCTCGCCGACCTCGTCGGTGGCGCCGATGTACTGATGCGCCGCGCCGAGCAGGCCGCTTCAGACGGCGACCTGCGACTTGCCTGCCACTTCGCCGACTATGCCGGATGGGCCGCTCCCGATGATCCCAGCATCCATGCAGGTCGTGCGGCCATCTACATCCAGCGCCGCAAAGCCGAGCCGTCGCTGATGAGCAAGGGCATCTTTTTGTCCGCCAGCCGCGAATCACAGGCCGTGGTCGACGCTAACCAGCTTTCCCCAGGCTGACCAGCACCAGTGCGCCGACGGCCAGCGCCATGCCGCTGAACTGCCACCGCGAGGCCCGCTCTTTGTCGATGCCGAACGCAAGACACACCGTGCTCACGGGGTACAACGCTGCCACCACCACCACGATCGACAGCAGGCCCCGGCGTACGGCAAGGACATAGAGCACGTTGGCCGACATGTCGAAGATGCCGGCGATCACGGCCAGGCGCCATGACTCGCTTCGAAGCGCCGGTAGAGGAATCCTCGCCGCCGCACTTCGCTGACGGCCCGCGAACACCACCGTTGCGGCGAGCGAGATCGACACGATGCGAGCTGCAACGAGCGGCCACATGCCGCTCTTGGACGAGGTGCGATCGAGCGCCACGAAGATGACGGCGAACCCAGTACCCGCCACCAACGCGAGCAGCAACGTGACCCGTGGTGTCGTGGTGTGACGCGGACCAATTGCTCCGCTCACGAGCGCCACCGCAGCCACTCCCAGCACCATGCCGAAGATCGCCAACACGCCGGGCCGTTCTCCGGTGATCAGCCCAAACGCAATGGGAATGGCGGCACTCGTCACGGCCGTGATGGGAGCAACGACGGTCATCGCCCCATGTGACAGGGCATGGTAGAACGAGCCAAGAGCCACGGCCGTGGCCACGCCGGCCAAGCCGCCCCAGGCCCAGTCGTGCCAACCGGGAACGGACGTACCCGCAATCAGGACGATGGTCCCGACAAGGATCAGGCTGGCGATCTGGCCGATGAGGCTCACGACCGTGCTGGAGGCGTTGCGCGTGGCCCGACCCCCGCAGTAGTCCGCCACGCCGTAGACGACAGCGCAGGCGAAAGCGAGCAGAACGGGCACCCACACAGTGAACAGCGCAGCTCCCGGGAAAGGGCGCGCAACGCCGGCGCCTCGGGTGCCGGCGCCACGACCAACCCGCGCGACGCGGACCACCGCTAGCGTGCGCTACATGTACGTATGGCACGACGACTGGTTGGCACAACGCACCGAGGACGTGATCGCCCCGGACCTTGCGATCATCGACGCCCACCACCACCTGTGGGACCACAGCGGGATGAGCCGCTACCTGCTCGACGATCTGCAGGCTGATACCGGCGCCGGGCATCGGGTGGAAGCGACCGTCTACATGGAATGTCAGTGGGCGTATCGCACCGATGGCCCCGCCGAGCTACGGCCCGTTGGTGAGACCGAGACGATCGCCGGTATCGCCGAGCAGAGCAGCGCCACGGGCACCGAGATCAAGGGCATCATCAGCTTCGCTGACATGACGCTGGGCGACGCGGCGCAAGACGTCCTCGAGGCCCACATCACAGCGGGGCGCGGGCGCTTTCGAGGCATACGCCATGCGACGGCGTTCGACCCCAGTCCAGAGGTCGAGCGCTCACACACGCGCCCAACGCCCCAACTGATGGCCGACCCCTCATTCCGACGCGGGGTACAACGTCTTGCCGACCTCGACCTCACCTTCGACGCATGGTTGTATCACCCGCAAATACCCGAACTCACCGCTCTCGCCCGGGCGGTCCCGGACTGCACCTTCGTGCTCGATCACCTCGGCGGCATCGTGGGCACAGGACCGTATGCCGGCCACCGCGCCACCATCCTCGAACAGTGGCGGCTCGATCTTGCCGAACTCGCAACCTGCCCCAACGTGGTGATCAAGCTCGGGGGTATCGGCATGGTCCTGTTCGGACTCGGCTTCGAACATCAACCCCTTCCACCAACCAGCACCGACCTGGTCACCGAGTGGGCCGACCCGATCAGGTTTGCCATCGACCAGTTCAGCCCCGATCGGTGCATGTTCGAATCGAACTTCCCCGTCGACAAGATGTCGTGCAGCTATCTGGCGCTGTGGAACTCGTTCAAGCGCATCGCCGCAGGAATGACCGACACCGAGACGCATGCCCTGTTCAACGGTACGGCCACTCGTGTCTATCGCCTCTGACACTGCTGGCGCTGCAGGCATTGCGGCGGCCCACCAGCAGCCGTGGCGTGGCGCGTCGGGTCACCGGTACGTCGCGTTGGCTAGATTGCTCCGTATGCGTTCGCGCCACGTCCTCGGGAATTCGTCGGAAAGCCGAGGCTGATGTCTGATTCCGGCGACCCGCAGCAACTCGCTTCCACTCCTGAGTCGTGTCCCATGACGTTGCGCGCCGCAGTGTCCGCCGACTTTCGCGTTGCTACATGGAACCTCCGACTCGCCCTGGTCGCCGTCGTCGGTTGGCTCGCATACGAATGGGGCGCCGGTAACGAGACCTTCACGCCGTGGCTGCTCGCCAAGATCATCAGGGACACCCGGGGCGCTTCTGCCATCCCGATTACCGCCGCTATCGGCTTCGGTTTCACCACCCTGCAACAGCTGGCGTCCGGCTTCACCGCGCTCACCGGGTTCTCCATCTTCGATCGCACGGCAAAGGCGGCGTGGCAGACGCTGCGCGGCCAACGCGACACCCTTCCAGGCGAATGGTCCGGCCTCGGAGTGTTTGCGAAATGCGCCCTCGTGTTCGGTCTGGGCACCACGGCAGTGGCACTGATACAGATCGTGTCCACCGGTCGCGTCGGGGTACGTCGCCACGCCAGGGTGGTCGTGCAAAGCGCACTGCTGTGCGGAACGATGGTGGGCGCCATCGGCGGTCTGGTCGCTTCCGTTGCAGTGCTCGGCCGCAACGTGCACTCGCTCTCGGGCGCAACCGAATGGGCGTTACGCGTGCTCGGCAACCCGCTGTTCTGGGTCGGGCTGCTGCTCGCAGGTGCGGCCATCAACCTCCTGCGCCGCAAGGACTCGTCGCACACAAACGACTGACGGCCCACGCGATCCTCAAGGTTGATTGAAATCGTGCCGAAGAGTGTGGGTGAATTCAGCACGACTGACAACGACAAATGCGCATGACCCCGCGCCATGCCGGGGCGGCCTCTAGTGGATTCCCTGTGGTCACCACGGGCCGGCATGCTCGTACAGACGCACGTCGACGTGCCTCGGCCAACGGCGCCAGACGTCAACCAGACGCGCCCGTACCGTGCAAGCCAGACAGCACCCGACGATGGCCGCACGACGTGGATCGTGCTGTCTGTCTTCCTGACCCTCATCGGTATCCACGCGCTCGGTCTCGCCGGTAGCGCCATCTATCCGTTGGTGACCGCCGGCGGCGTGGTGTGCGCAATCATCGGCTTGCGCCATCACTCCCCCGCTGTGGTGTGGCCGTGGGGGGCATTTGTCGCCACGGGCGTGTTGTGGACCGCTGCGGGTGTCGTGCGCGATGCCACCAATGCCACGGGCGACTTCACCACCAGCCGGTCGCTGCTCCCCGACATGTTCGCCCTGCCCGGCTATGTGCTCTTCGGGGTGGCGCTGTTCGGGCTACTGCGTTCGCGACGTGGCGCCGGCGAACGCGCAGCGCTGCTCGACGGCATCATGCTCGGGGTCGGTGCACTGCTGTTGGTCAACGAGTTGCTCGTCGAGCCGACTCTCGACATTCAGGGAACCTGGATGATGGCGCGCATCGCTGTTGCTATCTACCCTGCCATCTCCATGTGCCTGCTGGTTCTCGCAGCCCGGTTGGCCTTCGGTGCGGGCGACCGGTCGCCTGCATTCAGCCTGCTCCTGCTCGGCGCCGTGGCGCTCCTTGTCGGCGACATCGTGTTTGCCCTGGGCGAAGTTGGAACACTCGTCATCCCCCAGCGCATCCTCGAAGTGCCCTACCTCCTGGTGCCCGCCTGCATCGGCACGGCCGCAACCCATCCATCGATCAGGTCGCTGGCCCGCTCGGCACCGTCGCAGGGCCCGTCGCTCGGACGTGCCCGTCTCGGCACCGTTGCCGGGGCGCTGATGGTGCCCCTCGTGCTGATCGCCCGACGCGGGCTCACCCCGGGACGTATGGTCGCCCTGGCGCTGTGCCTCGTGCTCGCCGTGGCAGCCATCGTGCGTCTGGCAAGCGCAATGCGCCAGCAGGTCGCGTCCGAGGCGCGTCTTGCCCATCAGGCAACGCACGACGAACTGACCGGTCTTCCCAGCAGGGCCTACATCCTCGATCACACCGACAAGGTGATGGCGATGTCACGCGACACCGGCCACTCCGTCGCCCTGATGTTCATCGACCTCGACCAGTTCAAGTTGGTGAACGACTCCATGGGTCACGCTGTCGGCGACCAACTGCTGGTCCTCGCAGCGCAGCGCATCAGCAGCTGCGTGCGGCCGAACGACGTGGTCGGTCGGATCTCCGGGGACGAGTTCATCCTCGTCGCTGTCGGCGTCGATAGCGCAGAGGCCTTCGCTCTCGCCGAGCGGATTCGTCGCGTGCTCAGCGAGGGCTTCTATCTCGAGGCCGGCGAGGTGTTCATCTCGGTCTCCATCGGCATCACGCTCGCGACCGGCGACGCATCGTCGACGCCCGCCGCCACACTCATTCAGGAAGCCGACACGGCGATGTACCGTTCGAAGGACGCCGGCCGCAACACCGTCACGATGTTCGACACCTCGATGCGCGAGCGCGTTGCACGTCGCGTCGGGCTCGACCGCCGCCTACGGCACGCACTTGCCGAGGGACACTTCACCGCGTACTACCAACCAATCGTGGCCCTGCCGAGCGGACGGGTGCACGGCTTCGAGGCTCTGGCCCGCTGGATGGACGACGGCCAGATGGTGTCCCCTGCGGAGTTCATCCCCATTGCCGAGGAGTCCGGCCTGATCGTGCCGCTCGGCAAGTTCATGCTCAATGATGCATGCCGCCAGCTCGCCTGGTGGCGCCAATCCGTGCCCGGCGGCGCCGAGCTCTGCATGTCGGTCAATCTGTCGCCCCGCCAGGTACGCGAGAGTGACATCGTCGACACGGTGGCCGAGGCCCTCGAGCGCTACGAACTGCCCGGCAACGCCCTCTGGCTGGAGATCACCGAAAGTCTGATGATGGAGGACTCAGTTGCCACCGCTGCGGTCATGGCCGGACTACGTTCGCTCGGCGTCCGCATGTCGGTCGACGATTTCGGCACCGGGTACTCGTCGCTGTCGTACCTGAAGCGCTTTCCCGTCTCGCGGGTGAAGATCGACCAGACATTCGTCAGCGGCATCGGCGAGCACGCCTCCGACGCCTCGCTGGTGACTGCCATCGTGGCGATGGCAACGGCACTGGATCTCGACGCCGTCGCCGAAGGCGTGGAGACACGCGAACAGGCCGAGCGGCTCGTGGACCTCGGCTGCCGTTCAGCGCAGGGATACCTCTTCAGCCATGCGGTTCCGGCCAGTGAGATTCCGGCCACGCTCGATCGGCTCGGAATTGCCGGAGCCCGGCGCAGCGTGCCACAACGGCGTTGCGCCAAAGCAGCCAGCTGACGACAGCGACCCTGTCGACGTCAGCGTTTGATCGACGAACGCGACGCCGGCACTGACAGCGAGGGGTGGCTCGGGATTGGGCGCGGCAGCTCGGCCACGTACCAGGTCTGGCGGTCGATCACCCGAACCGACGATTGCGGGAAGTTGTCGGCAATTCGTTGCGTGAGTGTGTCCGCCTCGAACGACAGCCGGTTGAAGTCACAGATGTCGAACACCAACACGCCGCCAGCGGTGGCCGGCACCTGCCACAGTTCGATGTAGAGGCGGCTGAACAGGGTGCGGCCGCGCAGCTCTGGCACCACCATGACGAGGATCCCGAAGTAGATCGTGTTCGTCGCTGCGTGGTCGGGATAGCTGGACCGTAGGAACTCGGGTGAGATCTGGGGGACGTCTTCGAGGCTGTTGGTCACCATCGCCAAGCCGACGGGCTGACCGTCTTGCCATCCGACGATTTTCAAGATGCGCGGGTTGGACAACTCGGCGAGCACTTCGTCGCGACTGTAGAAGTGCTGGAGCACCGCGAGGCTTGCCAGCGGCTCGAAATTGGCACGATAGGCATCCCACAGTGCATCGGCATGCGCGCCCGTGATCGAGGTCTCGTGGGTGATGTGGATCGGTGAGGCACGCGGGTGCTGATCGAGGATCGATCCGGAACTGGGTGCAGGGGCCTCGGGCGCAGCCGGGTCCGCCACTGCTTGCAGGGGCGGGAAGGCCTGGGGTGCCGCCGAACGTTTGGCCCGCGTCGGGGTGCGATGTACACCGGGCGCTGTGGTGTTCGCAGCTGACTGTGGGACATCCTGCATAGTGGTTGAAAAATACTACGAAGTTCGATTGTTTCGACGGATCCCCACGCCGCGCCAACCGGGGGCACCGTCAGCACCAACAGATGACCGTGCTTCGGGCACGAACCGGTTCGTGGTCTAGCGTCACCACGTCATCTCCGGCGAAGGACGGCCCCATGTCAAGTACCCACGAACGAATCGCTCTTCTCGGCGGAGACCCAGCATGGAGCAACCAGTGGTCGCTGGGGGGTCTCGAGTTCTACGGTGAACTGATGGACATCGCTACCAACAGCGTGTGGCTGTCGTGCGAGCCGATCACCCCCCTGGACTACGCGGCGCTGGAAGCACCCGACGGCTTCCGCAAGTCTGGCGTTGGAAGAAGCGCACATGATGCCGCCTTCTTTCTGCGTCCTCCCGGTACAACCGTGGACGGACCAGTGGAGTCGGTGCGCGTCGGCGCCCGATCGTTCGGTCTCGTCGCCCGCCCCGGCAAGCCCGAACCGGGCTTCACCAACGTCATGGTGCTTCCCGTCTACAAGTCGCACCGGGTGCTCTTTGCTGCGGGCCGCACGCTCGAGGTCATCGACATCGGGCACGGGTGGTCGCTCATCCCACAGGCGACCGATTCCCAGTTGGGCAACGGGCCTACCCGGGGCAGCCGTCCGGCCCGGGTGCTGCCCGAGGGTTGGGAGCCCCGACTGGTCACCATCGACCGCGATCTCGTGGTTGATCTGCCGTACCCGGCCCGCGTGGCAATCTTCGCCAACGGCGACATCTTCCACGGCCCGGTCCGCCTGACCCCGGCCTGACCCCGGCATCGCTGATCGGTACGCGAAAGAGCCGGGCCCGAGGGCCCGGCTCGTTCGTTGTGTTGCTTGCTTTCGGGGGATCAGGTGCAGGGGTCAATGGCGGCAAGGGTGCCGTCAGCGTTCGCGGTGTACTTTGCCGACACGTCACGCAGGAAGCCTGCGAGCTTGAGCGTCTCCGAGGCAGTGGTGCCCACGGTTGCCGTTGCCGGGGTGGCGGTCGGAATGGTCGTGCCACCGTTCTGAGCGAAGTACGACTCGACGGCGACTTCCATCGTCTTTTTGTCGGCTGCACAGGCACTGACCTGGCCCTTGTCGGT